>ERZ777011.191-NODE-191-length-100340-cov-15.481149_pt1 | contig 100340 bp, 78 predicted proteins | sample MGYA00374964_ERZ777011 | MGnify/ENA primary metagenome ERZ777011 (study PRJEB29310, sample SAMD00008975) | mouse gut metagenome | study: EMG produced TPA metagenomics assembly of the Metagenome analysis of fecal microbiota from mouse which was promoted... | reverse complement strand
TTGATTTCGCTGCCATAAAATTTTTAATCAATAAAATTTAGACAAGCTCTAAAATATTTGTCAGAAAATATTGCTCAACCATATTGCGACTAAACTTGTTATTTAGTTAAACATTGCAAATTTTACTTAAGCGTGGCATGCCATTCTTTGTGAAATTTGCACGAAACAGAATTATTAATCAATTATTTATATTATGAATTTTAACAATTTCACTATCAAATCGCAGGAAGTTGTCCAAAAAGCCATAGACTTCACGAAACAATCGGGGCAACAACAGATTGAGCCGGTGCATTTGTTGAAAGCCATCATCTCTGAGAGCGAAACCATTGTCAATTTCATTTTCCAGAAACTTGGCGCCAACCTTAACGGAGTAAAAATGGGAGTTGACCAGACTATTGCCGCGCTACCCAGGGTTAGCGGAGGCGATGTGATGCTGAGCCGCGAGTCGAACGAGGCACTGCAGAAGTCTGTTGACTTCTCCAAATCGATGGGAGACGAATACGTTTCGGTCGAGGCTATTATGATGGGTATTCTGAAAACCGGATGCAAAGCATCTCAGATACTGAAAGACAACGGCATTACAGAAGACGGTCTTAAGGCGGCTATTTCAGAATTGCGCAAAGGAAACACCGTAAAGGATCAAAACGCGGAAGAATCATACCAGTCTCTCAGCAAATATGCAATAAACCTGAATGACCGGGCACGCAATGGCAAACTGGATCCTGTTATCGGACGCGATGAAGAAATCCGCCGAGTGCTTCAGATTTTGTCCCGACGCACTAAAAACAACCCGATGCTTGTAGGCGAGCCGGGAACCGGAAAGACAGCGATCGCAGAAGGTCTCGCAATGCGTATCGTAAGAGGCGATGTGCCTGAAAACCTCAAGTCTAAACAGATTTATTCTCTTGACATGGGAGCCTTGGTAGCCGGCGCAAAATATAAGGGAGAATTCGAAGAGCGGCTCAAAGCCATTGTCAACGAAGTCACACAAAGCGATGGAGAAATTATACTCTTTATCGATGAGATACATACACTCGTAGGTGCCGGAAAAGGAGAGGGAGCCATGGATGCGGCAAACATATTGAAACCAGCTCTTGCAAGAGGCGAACTTCGCTCTATCGGTGCCACTACTCTTGACGAATATCAGAAATATTTTGAGAAAGACAAAGCTCTGGAACGCAGATTCCAGAAAGTAATGGTTGATGAGCCGGACGAAATGTCTGCCATATCAATCCTCCGCGGACTTAAGGAGCGCTATGAGAATCACCACAAAGTCCGAATTATGGATGAAGCCATAATTGCCGCCGTGCAACTCAGCGTGCGTTACATTACCGACAGATTCCTTCCGGACAAGGCGATTGACCTTATTGACGAGGCTGCCTCAAAACTCCGGCTTGAGATGGATTCCCAGCCTCAGGCTCTTGATGAGGCATCAAGAAAAATAAAACAGCTTGAAATAGAAAGGGAGGCTATAAAGAGAGAGAAAGACTCCTATAAACTTAAGGAAATCGATGAAGAACTTGCCAATCTCAGGGATACGGAGAAATCTTTAAGGGCAAAATGGAAAGCTGAGAAAAACGAAATCAATAAAATCCAGCAGAACAAGATTGACATAGAACAGCTGAATTATGAAGCTGACAGAGCCGAACGCGAAGGAGACTACGCCAAGGTTGCGGAGATTCGTTATTCGAAGATTAAACAGAAAGAAGACGAGAATAAGGAAATACAGTTGAAACTCAAGGAGCTTCAGGGCGAAGGCGCGATGATAAAAGAAGAAGTCGATGCGGAAGATATCGCCGAAGTTGTGAGCAGATGGACTGGCATACCGGTCAAGAAAATGGCTCAGAGCGAAAAAGAAAAACTCCTGCACCTTGAGGAAGAACTACATCATCGCGTTGTTGGACAAGAGGATGCCATTCGTGCCGTATCTGATGCAGTCAGACGTTCAAGAGCCGGACTAAACGACCCAAGAAGACCTATAGGTTCCTTTATTTTCCTCGGAACTACCGGAGTCGGTAAGACAGAACTTGCAAAAGCACTCGCGGAATATCTTTTCGATGACGAAGACATGATGACAAGAATAGACATGTCTGAATATATGGAGAAACACTCTGTCTCACGACTTGTAGGAGCGCCTCCCGGATATGTTGGATATGAAGAGGGAGGTCAGTTGACGGAGGCTGTGCGCCGCAAGCCATATAGCGTTGTGCTCTTCGATGAAATCGAAAAAGCGAATCCCGATGTCTTCAATATCCTGCTTCAAGTTCTTGACGATGGCAGACTCACAGACAACAAAGGGCGTTTTATCAACTTCAAGAACACGATTATAATCATGACCTCCAATATGGGATCTGATATAATACGCCAGAACTTCCAGGGTTTCTCTGACAAGAACGAGGAAAAGAAACAGGAGATAATCGCATCTACAAAACAAGACGTGATGGATCGGCTCAAACAGATCATCCGTCCCGAATTCCTCAACCGTATTGACGAAACAGTGATGTTCACACCTCTCGACAAGAAAGAGATACTTGAGATTGTTGAGCTTCAGGTAAAGAGCGTAAAGAAAATGCTTACAACCAACGGCATAACACTTGATGTTACGAAAGACGCACTTGACCTGCTCGCCGAAGACGGCTATGACCCCGAATTCGGTGCCCGCCCGGTAAAAAGAACTATTCAGAGAATGGTTCTGAATCAGCTTTCAAAAGACATACTTGCCCAGAAAGTCGACAGAGACCACCCTATAGTGATCGACAGGCAAGGCGACACACTCGTATTCAAGAATTAATCATATTTTAACTATTATGAGGATGTGTCATAATAGCCAGCCAACGACCATCCGGACCATTCTGACAGCATCCTCGCCATCCGGCTAAAATAAAGGCGATGTGTCAAATTTTATCAATTTTGACACACCGCCAACTATCTGATAATACAGGTGTTTATATTAAGTAGTTGTTAGAAACTTGTAATAATTGTTGTTATGGAAAAATTTGAAGATATAATTAAATCCGAGAAACCTGTGCTTATCGACTTTTTCGCCACATGGTGCGGTCCCTGCAAAATGATGCATCCCGTACTTGAGGAACTACATGAAAAAGTCGGAGACAAGGCAAGAGTGATAAAAATAGACATAGACAAAAACCAGGAACTTGCCGCAATCTATAATGTCCGGTCCGTGCCGACATTGATGATATTCCGCAACGGAGAGTTAAAATGGCGCACATCCGGTGTCCAGCCGATTCAGACTCTTGAACAGGAACTTGAAAAGTATTATTGATAGACCGAAACCTTCGAGCGCGTTGATATTTTTATGAAACGGGCTTAAAAAACACTGAAGAGGCATCACAAACGGGATGTCTCTTCGTTGTAATTATATGAGAAAGTTTTTTACCTTATTTGCAGGACTCACCTTCCTGATATTTTCAATGTCATTGTCGGCAAAAGGTTTTGCCGATGAGAACCTCCATTATGTGATAACCTATAAATGGGGACTTATACACAAAGATGCCGGAGATGCCACTCTCTCTCTCAGAAACAACGGAAAGGATTACAACATCATGCTTGCGGCAAGAACCAAACCTTGGGCTGACAGATTCTATCAGGTGCGCGACACCCTTCTCGGCAAAATCAGAATGAATGACTTGAGACCTCTGTCATACACAAAAATCGCGCATGAAAAAGGGAAATATGGGAAAGACGTCATCAAGTATTCATATTCGGGCAGTAATGTCAAAGGACATTGCACTCGCTTCAGAAAAAACAAGGAAGGTAATATTTCGGAATCCGAAAAAACACTCCAGGCAACAGAACCGGTATATGACATGCTGTCTGTATTCTACTACCTGCGCCTCATAAACTATGATGACCTCCAGAATGGCAAAACTGTCAAGGCAACTGTTTTTTCGGGTTCAAAGGCAGAGACCATCACGATAAAGTCTTTGGGAAAAGAAACAATAAGTCTGCGTGACAAGACAAAGCGAGAGGCATACCATATCCGCTTTAATTTCACGACAGGAGGCAAAAAGAAATCAAGCGAAGACATCGACTCCTGGATTTCAACAGACCCTATGCATATTCCCCTATATCTTGTAGGACAGTTGCCGGTGGGTCAGGTCAGAGTATATTTTACGGGGAATTAGCTGAATTTTATCAAAAAGTTTGATTGCCTGACTTCACTTTCAGACAAACTTTTATTATCTTTGCGATAAGTAAACAACAGAGCCGGTCAGACTCAAACCGGCTCCGGAATGATTCGGGCTGTTTACCAACAACCTGTTTAAAACTTAATCTATTACAACCATGAATGCAAACATTACATTGAACCCTAACAGAGTGGTGCAATACCTCTGCAAATCACCGGAGGAATTTTTGAAAACGGATATCATCCGTTTTATAAAGGAGAATGGAATCAGAATGGTTAATTTCATGTATCCGGCAGATGACAACAGACTCAAGACCCTCAACTTTGTCATCAACTCGGAAGACTATCTCGATTCGATTCTGACATTCGGCGAACGTGTTGACGGATCAAGTCTGTTTCCATTTATCGAAGCCGGCAACAGCGACCTGTACGTTATCCCGCGCTATGCCACTGCATTCGTAGATCCTTTTGCTGAAGTGCCTACCCTATCCATGCTTGCCTCATTCTTCGACAAGGAAGGGAATCCACTAAAGTCTTCACCCGAATACACTTTGCAGAAAGCATGCCATTCATTCAAAGACGTGACCGGAATGGATTTCTATGCCATGGGAGAACTTGAGTATTATGTGATCTCAGAAGACACCGGATTGTTTGAGGCGACAGACCAGAAAGGTTACCATGAATCGGCCCCATACGCTAAATTCAACGACTTCCGCATGGAGTGCATGTCACTCATAGCGCAAGTCGGCGGACAGATAAAATACGGGCACAACGAAGTCGGCAATTTCACTATAGACGGCAAAATTTTCGAACAAAACGAAATCGAGTTCCTTCCGGTGCCTGCAAAACAGGCTGCCGACCACCTTATGCTTGCGAAATGGATTATCCGCACACTTGCCATGAAGAAGGGATATGACGTCACATTCGCTCCGAAAATAACAGAAGGCAAAGCCGGCAGTGGTCTTCACATACATTTCAAGATAATGAAAGACGATAAAAACATGATGATTGAAAATGGCGTTCTGAGCGATATCGCAAAAAAGGCAATTGTTGGAATTCTTGAAAATGCAGATGCAATAACCGCCATGGGCAATAAAGTCCCGACAAGCTATTTCCGTCTTGTACCTCATCAGGAAGCACCGACCTCAATATGCTGGGGAGACCGGAACCGATCAGTACTTGTCCGTGTGCCTTTGGGCTGGACAGGAGAGAAAGACATGTGTTCGCAGGCTAATCCTCTTGAAACCCCGGCAACCACAAATCCCGAGAAACAGACAGCGGAACTCCGCAGTGCCGACTGCTCGGCAGATGTCTATCAGCTTATTGCCGCCATGGTGGTCGCCGCCCGCGAAGGTTTCGAAATGGGTAACGCACTTGAACGCGCCGACCAACTGTATGTGAGCGTCAATATTCATTCAGATGAGAACAAGGCAAAGCTCGCCACACTAAAAGGTCTTCCCGACAGTTGCGAGGCTTCTGCAATGAAACTGGCTGAAAAACGTAACGTCTTTGAAAAATATGATGTTTTTTCTCCGGAAATGATATCGGGCATCATCAAAAAGCTTGAATCATTCAAAGACGGATCATTGAGAAAGGATATTTCAGGGAACAGGAAAGCGATGCTTGACCTTGTAAAAAAATACTGGCACTGCGGATAACACGATAAAAAAATGACAGAGGAGGAAAGAATAAGATACGCCCGGATGCTTGCAATACCGGAAATAGGGAAATCCGGTATGGAAAAACTTCGCCAGGCTCACGTCTTCATCACCGGATGCGGAGCATTGGGATCATTGACAGCGATGTATCTTGCAGGAGCAGGCATTGGCAAAATCTCGATTGCTGATTTTGACACAATTGATATTTCCAACCTCCAGCGTCAGTTGTTTTATGCCACTACGGATGTGGGAAAATCAAAAGCCGAGACTCTTGCCGAAAAGCTGATTTCACTCAATCCGGATTGTGAGATAAAATATATAAAGAAGATGATGACACCGTCTTCGGCTAAAATCGCATATGCCGATTGCAGTTTCATCATAGATGCCACAGACAACCCTTCTTCCAAGTTCATGACAGACTCGGTCTGTCATGAACTTGAAATACCATATTGCATCGGAGGCGTCGCAGGATTTTCAGGACAGGTGATGAGCTGGAGTCCGGGACACGCAGGTTATAACGACATATTCCATCCGCAAGGTGTCGAATCAGGATTTACTCCTTGTTCGCTTGGCGGTGTGCTTGGTCCAGCAGCCGGTGTGATAGCATGTTGTCAGGCTTCGGAAACAATAAAGCATCTCACCGGTTCCGGCGAAATGCTTTTTGATAGAATATTCACTATTGACCTGCTTACAATGCAGAGCCACACTATTGAGGTCGGATGACATTTCCGTCAAAATGCACATCAAGTTGGGGAAACGGAAACGAGAAACCTTTCTTCGGCAATTCTGTAAAGAATCTCTCGTTCATATCAAAATACACGCCCCAATAATTGGATGAGTGCGTCCATGCCCTTACAACAAGATTTATGCTGCTGTCTGCCATCTCATTCAAGCCGACAAACGGTTTGCGCTCCACTTTCACGGGAATGGCGGCGTTCATCTCGACATCTTCGGTAAGACTCTGATGAATCACTTTCTTACGTTTCTTAAGACGGGGGAACAGATGGTTCCACCAATGTTGCGGTTTAACCTCTTCCTGATGCTCAAGAATCTCAGGGTGCAGCTCTCGCTCTTTCTCCAAAGCCTGCTCTTCCCTGAATTTCAGATCATCTTCGATATACTTCTTTACTATTCTCTCGTCTGCATCAACCATCTCCAACAATGTTCTTTTTGCCGCTTCAAGATCCGTGTCATATGAAAGGCATATTGTCCAGTCCACTCTGCGATAGTTTTCAAGTGAAAAGTTATTTATGGTTCCGGTTGAAAGCCCTCCGTTCGGTATGATGATAGCCTTGTTGTCGACAGTGTTTATAACAGTATGAAACAACTGAATGGATTTAACAGTCCCGGCATAACCTTGCGCTTCTATGTAGTCTCCTACCTTATATGGTTTTAGCAATAATATCAGGACTCCACCGGCAAAATTCTGCAACGTGCCGCTCAACGCCATACCTATAGCGACACCGGCAGATGCGAATATCGCCAGGAAGCTGCTGGTCTCAATGCCCAAGATACCAATTATGGTTATGATCAGTATAAAATACAGCACCATCTTTATAAGAGAAAGCACAAATGTGGTGAGCGAAGCATCCATTCTACGCTTTGTCATCACATTAAGCGTCATCTTATACAGTTTCCTGATAATAAAACGACCTATATAAAAAACAAGAATCGCGATCAGCAATTTGAATCCGAAACTTACCAATCCGTTGGCAACCTTCTCTATTGCATCATCGAAGCTTAAACCCTTGAATTCATTAAAAGCCTTGCTTCCTTCCGACAATCCGTCTGCTATAGGAATCTGAGGCAATTCTGTCTGTATCATCAATTATATATCTTTTGTTAGCACTATTTATGAACTTCACGCTTCACTCCGCAACCCCGGGCTTTTGCCACACATACTTATACCAGTCAAGTTTACGGTAATAATCATCCATAGCTGAATTGACATTGGCAAAATTATGAACACTTAAACCCGAAAAATTACTTTTATCTATAGGATACCCTCGGAAATCCAGTTCTGAAGCATCTGAATATATTACAAACTTTTTTAAAGCAAGGTTCAGCTGCTCCACATCCGCATCAGAGCTTTTGCCGTTGACATCGGCGTATTTACGCATATACTGACCAAAATCATAGTATCCCACGCCTTTCATTCGTGAATAATTCTGCATACCGGCTATTGACGGCAATATATTGCCTGATGCTATAATTCGCTTTGCCGCTTCCGCAACACCATCTATTGATTCCATATCCATAACAGCCACAGTCACAGGATCCGGCGAATACTTACCCGTGTAATACCCATACAATGCCTTGGCTGCCTCCACCCTATCGACATTATCCCCGATGATATGAGGAAAAACAAGATTATAGGGCAATCCCTCCCCCATTATTTCTGTAGGATAAGCGACATATGTATTGCACTTGTTTCTCAACTGATACGCCACCTCTATGCAAGACATATAGCAGCAATCAAACCATATCATGTCAAATTTTCCATCCGGAATTGCATCGGCAAGCTGATCAAGGTCGATGTAGACGGTGTTTCTGACATTATCCTCTTCAACATATTCTCCTCCGAAAGCATAAACTTCCGGCAGATGCTCCACTAACTCCGAGGAAGCGTTTTTCCCTATCACAGTTGATGAATATTTATAAGGATTGATCCAACCGAGTCCATGCCCCCAGAAAAACAGATTCGAGGGAACACCCGGATACGCACCCAATGCATCGTTTATAACATTTGAAATCCGGTCGGCACTCACAGCGGGAATCGACTTCTCATAACTTTTCAACAAAACAAATTGAAGCCGTCCATTCACGTTACAAACCTCATAAAGTCCATAACCGTCAGAAGTATACTTATAAAGCAACAGTTTATATTCTTCCGGATCGACATTCTCCATAGCCTTCAACATCTGGTCTTCGTTAACCTTAAGATCATATGAGAGATTATTATTGTTGACAGCATAGATCAACGTCATCTGACGCACCTCCTTATTTCCATTAAACGGTTCTTCCTGATGCCGACACCCGACTAACAAAACAATGAAAAATAATATAAAGTATCTTTTGAATAGATTCATATCCTGATCAGATTCATATAAATTTTAGGAAATTTCTTTTTACATTGCAAAATTAATACCTAAAATCCATTATTTGAGTGTCACAGACAAAAAAAGTAATTATAACCACTACTTTTTTAAGAACGCCAATTGCAGATTTAATATTTTATGTTAATTTTGCATTTAATTGTTAAATATTAGAGTCTGTATAAAAATAAATATGAAATTGAGGGAGCCCCTCTTCCGGATAAAATCCATACGCGGCGCAGTCACATAACCCGTTATGTCTCTTCTCCTCAAAAGGGAACTGCTCCAAGTCTACGACCCCGGAATTCACTTTTATTTATAAACACTCTCTTAGAAACTGAACTCGTCTTGACTTACTTTTTCTTGACATCGGCAAAATATTTCCAAGGTGTTTTCGCCACTCGAAGAACCGGCAACATTACGGTTGGCGGTGATGGGAGGGGTGAAAACCCATATAAATAATTTCGAATTAAATTTAAACAGTTTCTTAAACATGGTGTATGACGTAAAATACGTCATTACCGGGAACACGACAGAACCCCAAGCGTTATTTTTTGTTAATAAAGTATGAAGAAATCTGTAATTTGGCTTTTGACTATAATAATGGCTCTGACTTTCGGAGTCTTGCTGTATTTTCAGATCATGTATCTTGAGAATATGGTAAAAATGCGCGATGAGCAATTCTCAGAGGGGGTAATGCGCTCCTTATATTCCACATCGGAATTTCTTGAACGCGAAGAAACCCTTCATTTCCTCGAACAGGATATAAACATAATAGAATCGAGCTTTTATCATGATTATACCAACACCAGATCCGCTGAAACAACCCGCATAGAGCCGTCTCGGATATTTCCTCCCGCAAATCAGAATGTGGCTCAAAGATATCGCAATATGCAAGAAGTGATTCGCAGTCAGTACCTTTATCAGAAGGGGCTGCTCAATGAAGTCATTCTTTCCATATTGCGCGATGCCGGGTCACGTCCGGTGATGGAGCGCGCAGACTCCACAATGATTCGCAATTGTCTGCGCACAGAACTCGCGAACAATGGGGTAAACGTGCCGTTTGTATTCGCCGTATACGGAGTCAGAGGGAATCTTATATATTCAACAGACGGATATAAAGAAAACGCCAAACGCGACATTTACAGCATACCTTTATTCTCGAATTCCGACACATATTATAATCTTAAAGTTGAGTTTCCCACCAAGCATTCGTATATCTTCTCTTCCGTAAGATTCATCATACCTACGCTGGTGATGACACTCATACTGCTGTTGATATTTCTTTACACAATAATTCTCGCGTTCAGACAGAAAAAACTTACCGAGATGAAAACAGACTTTATCAACAACATGACCCATGAACTAAAGACACCGATTTCAACAATATCGCTGGCAGGACAAATGCTCTCGGATCCTTCGATAAGGAAATCACCCTCCTCCCTGCAACATCTTTCTGAGGTAATAACAGAAGAATCCAAAAGACTTCGTTTTCAGGTTGAGAAAGTGCTGCAGATGTCTGTATTCGACAACACCGGTTCAGCTCTGAAATTTACAGAGGTTGATGCGAACTCTATCATAGCCAATGTTATAAACACGTTCAAGATAAAGGTTGAAAAATACGGTGGCTCGCTGACCTCGCTGCTTGAGGCAGACAACGCGTTGGTCCGTGTTGACGAGATGCAATTCACGAATGTGATATTCAATCTTCTTGACAATGCTGTCAAATACATGGATGAAGAACGTGAACCGATGCTCGAGATAACAACCAAAGACATTGCCGGCAATATTCTTGAAATCCGAGTCAAAGACAATGGCATCGGCATCAAGAAAGATGACCTTAAAAGAATTTTCGACAAATTCTTCCGGGTTTCCACAGGCAACCGTCATGATGTCAAAGGATTCGGACTGGGACTCGCATATGTGAAGAAAATGATAACACTCTTCGGAGGAAACATATCTGTGGAAAGTGAATTCGGCAAAGGCTCCACTTTTGTCATTACGTTGCCACTGATAGAAAAGTCTACGAAAGAAGATTGACAATGCAGATGTTAACCGGCACATTAAAATGTTAAATTATGATGCGGAATTTTCTTGCATTGTTTGTTATAGAATTAAAGAATGTGAAAAAACGACAAGAGTTTAACAATTCATAAACTGAATAATAATTTATATAAATATATGATGGACGAGAAATTAAAGATACTGCTCTGCGAGGACGATGAAAACCTGGGCATGTTGCTCAGAGAGTTTCTTCAGGCAAAGGGATTTAATGCCGACCTCTGCCCCGATGGCGAAAAAGGTTATAAGACTTTTCTTAAAGGGAAATATGATCTTTGTGTCCTCGATGTCATGATGCCGAAGAAAGACGGTTTTACTTTGGCTCAAGAGATTCGTAACGTCAATGGAGATGTGCCCATCATTTTCCTGACAGCAAAAGCGTTGAAAGAAGATGTGCTTGAAGGTTTCAAGCTGGGTGCAGACGATTATATCACGAAACCCTTCTCTATGGAGGAGCTTGTGTTCCGCATCGGTGCGATTCTCAGACGCGTGAAAGGGAAGCGGGACAAAGACATAACCCTGTACAAAATAGGCAAATACACGTTCGACACCCAGAAACAGGTGCTCATAGCCGATGACAAGACCCAGAAGCTCACAACTAAAGAATCTGAACTTCTGGCACTATTGTGCTCCCACGTGAATGAAATTCTTGAACGCAACTATGCTCTCAAGTCAATCTGGATTGACGATAATTATTTCAACGCCCGAAGCATGGATGTGTATATAACAAAACTCCGCAAACTTCTTAAGGATGATCCATCCATCGAGATAATCAACATACACGGGAAAGGGTATAAACTCATCGCTCCCGAAGCGGAAGGCGAGACCGAGACAAATGCCTGAATAATTCGGCAAAGGCATTGATTTTACAGGTCTGTATCGGTTCATTAACCAGATACAGACCTGTTAAACATTTGTTCACATCTATTGGATTTCCGCAAGATCGGATCAACATCAAAACCGTAGATAAGCGAACGTGATATTACGCTCGGATATGCCCGGTGTTCTGCGCCAGCTATAGAAAAGAGGATTTCCATACGCATCCTTTGTCGACCGCGTGCAGAGAGTGTTATTGTAGATATAGTCCGGGTCAACACCTTTCCTGATCAACCGCAAGGTATTCGCCCCCTGAAGATCCACACATGGTTTACCCGCTTCTCCGCACGGATATGAAACACACTTCGAAAAGCCGTTTTCTATAAAACGTTCCCCAAGATCATTGTCGACTTCATAACAATTCCCGCAGATAGATATACCGAATGTGGCATGAATATTCCGCGGGTCGGAACCCATATCTGCCAGTCTGTCTACAACCACGTCAACAATACCGCCTAAAGTGCCTTTCCAGCCTGCATGTACGGCAGCAACAGCTTTAATGTCCTCGGCATATAGGATGACAGGCACACAATCCGCTGTTCTAACCCCTATCGGAAGTCCCGGAGTTCCCGTTATAATGGCATCTGTATCCTCCAATATCTCATTCCCGTCTGAGACGATAGCCACATTCAGAGAATGAGTCTGCTTTGGCAAAACTATATTACAGGGCAGAATATCATCACTCCTGTCCGCGGGCTGGTCATGGACAACGCAGGTAGTAAAACAACAGATGCCCTCCGAAGAGGGCAACCTGATTATATTCTTATTACTTGACTTATTCAATGAACTGTAATTTTCAATTTATCATAAGCACACGATGCCTTGGCTCGCGCCTCTTCAAGAGTATCCGCTTTGGCAAGAATCACGCCCATTCTGCGATGTCCTCTTACTTCGGGCTTGCCAAAAATGCGCAGCTGCGTGCCGGGTTCTTCAAGCACTTTCTCAAGATTTTCAAACTCAACACAATCTGAGTTTCCTTCCACTACAACTGCTCTGGATGCCGAAGGACCGTAAAACTCAATCGAAGGGACAGGCAACCCGAGCAACGCACGGGCATGAAGAGCAAATTCCGACAGATCCTGAGAAATCATAGTTACCATTCCGGTGTCATGTGGACGCGGTGACACCTCGCTGAAGATTACATTGTCGCCCTTGACAAACAATTCAACTCCGAATATGCCATATCCGCCCAAAGCGTCCGTAACCTTACGCGCAATATCCTTTGCCGACGCTATCGCCACCTCACTCATTGGCTGTGGTTGCCAGGAATAGCGATAATCACCATTTTCCTGTATATGTCCCACCGGCTCGCAGAAGACAGTTCCTGATACACTTCTTACAGTCAGCAAAGTTATTTCATAGTCAAAATCTACAAAACCTTCCACAATCACTCTGCCAGCTCCGGCTCGTCCGCCCTCCTGAGCTTCTTTCCATGCGGCATCTATATCTTCAGCTTTTCTGACTGTGGACTGGCCATGCCCGGAAGAACTCATCACCGGCTTGACTACGCAAGGAATTCCTATCTCTTCAACAGCTCTGTCAAACTCTTCGCGGCTTGAGGCAAAACGATATGGAGAAGTCGGCAATCCGAGTTCCTCGGCAGCAAGACGCCTGATACCTTCGCGGTTCATTGTAAGCCATGCGGCTCTTGCAGTCGGAGTGACATTGTAGCCCTCTTTTTCGAGTTCAACAAGAACAGGAGTTGCAATTGCCTCTATTTCCGGTATTATATGGTCGGGTTTCTCAAGTTCCACATACTTTCTCAATTCATCGCCATCAAGCATATTGAACACATGCGAACGATGCGCCACCTGCATAGCAGGTGCATCCGGATACTTATCACATGCCACAACTTCAACGCCAAGGCGCTGCAATTCTATTGCGACCTCTTTACCAAGTTCTCCACTGCCAAGCAGCATCGCTTTGCGACCCCTCGCAGTCTTCACACTACCGATTTTAGCCATGTCTTATAATGTTAGAGTTAGATTCGCCGGCATATTCATGCCTTGTAACTTTATGCAAAATTACGAAAAATCGCCAACCCCCGCAAATTAACTTCAATTTTAAGCCAGCATATGAAAACCGAATCGTCTTGACTTATTTCGAAAGTTAAAATAAGTCAAGGCGAGTTCACTTACTTATTATTTTAAAGTGTGGGCATAATTTTGTAATTTTGTAAAAACAGAATTTTATAAATCATGAAAAGTATAGCAAAGGCGATATATTTCACTTACCAATGGCTTATTGCCGGACCGATATTTGTTGCAGTCACATTTCTGACAGCTATTGTCACTGCAATCGGATCTCTGACAGGAAACAAAGATTTCTGGGGCTATTACCCCCCGCATTACTGGGCAAGATTCACTTGCGCCATATTTCTTATGCGGATAAAAGTCTCGGGACGTGAGAACATTGACCCCGCGACTTCTTATGTATTCGTCGCCAACCATCAGGGAGCATATGATATCTGGTCCATATACGGATTTCTCAACCATAACTTCAAATGGCTGATGAAAAAAGAACTTGAAAAAATTTTTATGGTCGGATGGGCATGCAAATGCGCAGGGCATGTTTTTGTCGATGATTCAAGCGTTGCCGGAATTAAAGAGACGATTGCCGAGGCGGAACAGACTCTTAAACACGGGATGTCTCTTGTTATCTTCCCTGAAGGCAGCAGAAGCTGGGACGGAAAAATGATTCCCTTCAAACGCGGGGCATTCATGCTTGCCGGAGAATTCAGGTTGCCTGTAGTGCCGGTGACTATAGACGGAAGCTTCAAGGCGATGCCTCGGTTCACCTATAATATGAGACCTTGCACTATAAAACTGACGATACACAAGCCGATATATCCCGGAGAGAAGGGCTTCAATACAAAGCAACTGATGGCTCAGTGCAGAGAGAATATATCTTCTGCGCTTCCGTCTGAAATACGCGATACGGATATGGCTTAAGCACCTGTTTAAAACATAAGCTCCATGATAACACAAAAAATTGTTTTAAGCATTGCAGGCTCCGACAATACAGGAGGAGCCGGGATACAGGCGGATATAAAGACCTGTTGTGCTTTCGGCATTTATGCCGCAACTGTCATAACAGGAGTGACGGCTCAGAATTCCAGAAAAGTATTCGGAGTGGAGTCTGTTTCTATCAGAATGCTTGAACAGCAATTCGATTCGATATTCGAGGTAATGCGTCCTGACGCTGTAAAGACCGGGATGCTCCCGTCTTCCGAGATTATTGAAGTGGTGGCATGCAAACTCCGTGAATACGGTGTCTCAAACATTATTGTTGATCCGGTGATGGTAGCTACAAACGGCGGGGCATTGGTCTCGCCCGGGAAAGACATCGTAGATGCATTCACCGAAAAATTGTTGCCGATAGCAACTGTAATGACACCAAACATTTCCGAAGCTTCAAGATTTTTGAATAGAGACACTTCGGTAATGGATCCGGAAACCGTCTGTCGGCTGTTGAAGGAAAAAACATCGTGCATGGCGATTCTGCTGAAAGGTGGACATTCACACGGAGATGTTTCAGCCGATTATCTTCTTGATTCCGATAAACTGACATGTTTTGAGTCCCACAGGATAAATACGCCAAACACTCACGGAACCGGTTGCACACTTTCTTCGGCAATAGCCTGCGGTCTTGCAAAAGGAGAGACTCTGACAACTGCCGTCAGTAACGCAAAATCATTCATAGACAAGGCTATCGCTTCCGCTGCGACTCTTCACGTAATGAACGGACCCGGACCTCTTGACTTTTTTGTTTAACACCTTCCGCGAGCGCATGTCATGGCAGCTGTAAACACACGGAAGCCGTAGATATACGCAATGCAATAATATTTTTAACAAGCTCTTGACATTATGAGAATTACTATAAACAATCAACCTGTAGAACTTTCAGGCGAATACATTACGATTGCCCAATTGATGACAGAAAGAGGCGTAAAACCCGGCGGCACAGCCATTGCGCTCAATAACAGGATTGTAAGACATGAGAACTGGGAGACTACAAAACTCAACGATGGAGATTCAATAACCTTGATATCTGCGGCATTCGGAGGATGACAGACCGATTTCTGAAAATTGCGATTACAAAGCCTGAGATTATTTCGTCTGAGGCTGACATGATAAGTTCGCTCCTTGTGAACGGACTTGATTATGTGCATATCCGTAAACCGGAAGCATCGCTTCGCGATATCAGGAATCTTATTGAAGATATTCCATACCGCTTGCACAAACGCCTAAGGCTGCATGGTCATTTTGAATTATTTAACGATTTTAATCTCGGGGGTGCTCATCTTAATTCCCGCTGCCCGGTAGCTCCGCAGGCTGCATGCAGACTTTCGAAATCTTGTCATTCTATTGAAGAACTCAATGGATGCGAGGATTATGAATATGTCACACTGTCGCCGATTTTTGATTCAATATCAAAAGCCGGCTACCATTCTGCATTTGACATCAATGATCTTAAAGACAAAATCTATAGTAAAAACGTTATAGCTTTAGGAGGTGTCACACCAGAAAAATTCGGACAACTTGCAGCTGCCGGTTTCGCCGGAGCGGCAATGCTCGGATGTATATGGGAAGACATCGGCAGTTTTTTACAAAAAATAAATAAGACAATATGTTGCAATATATAACATCAACTTCCTCCCCGGTACCGGTGACGGAACAAGTGCGACAAGTGCTCGAAGGCGGATGCCGCTGGATTCAAGTACGTATGAAAGATGCTTCAGACGAAGAAATAGCCGGAGTCATTGAAGAAATCAAACCGATGTGTCTTGACAAAGAAGCGTTTCTGATACTTAATGACCGTGTTGAACTTGCAAAGACTCTGGACGTTGGCGGTGTTCATCTCGGCAAGATGGATATGCTTCCGTCTCAGGCAAGACTTATTCTCGGTCCGGCAGCCGTGATAGGCGTGACAGCAAATACAGTCGAAGATGTAGAGGCGGTCAAGGCTCTTGATATTGACTATATCGGCATCGGTCCATATCGGTTCACTGAAACCAAAAAGAATCTCGCCCCGACTCTCGGCATTGAAGGTATCGGTTCAATATGCGGCAATATGCATGAAAGAGAGATAAACATAGCGACTGTCGCAGTGGGAGGGATACTTCCTGAAGACGTTGCTCCGCTTATGGAAAGCGGAGTCAATGGAATCGCTGTCAGTGGTGCAATAGCATTTGCTCCCGATATTAAAGCGGCTACAGAGGAATTTCTGCGGTTGCTGGAACCATATGAAAAGAAATAACAACTATATTAATTTATGCATGATATACTAAAAATCGGAGAGCGTGAATTTACTTCGCGGCTCTTTGTAGGCACAGGCAAATTCGCATCGCCGGATCAGATGCTCGAAGCCATAAAGGCTTCGGAATCCGAAATGATCACCGTTGCAATGAAGCGGGTGAACATGATGAATGAGGCTACAGACGACATGCTGACCCATATCAACCGGGAACATGTGCAGCTGCTTCCCAACACTTCGGGTGTACGTAATGCCGACGAAGCGGTTCTTGCCGCCAAAATGAGCCGAGAGATATTCGGCACATCTTTCATAAAGCTTGAAATACATCCGGACCCCAAGTATCTTATGCCTGATCCAATTGAAACACTCAAGGCAACAGAGGAACTGGCAAAAGACGGTTTTACAGTGCTACCTTATATACAGGCAGACCCCGTATTGTGTAAACTTCTTGAGGAAGCCGGTTCTTCGGCTGTCATGCCGTTGGCGGCACCTATCGGCACCAACAAAGGTCTTGTGACAAGAGACCTGCTTGAAATAATAATAGAACAAAGTCGCGTACCGGTGATTGTAGATGCAGGTCTCGGTGCTCCGTCACATGCTGCCGAGGCTATGGAAATGGGTGCTGACGCAGTGCTTGTGAACACGGCAATCGCTGTTGCGGGTGATCCGGTTATGATGGCTGGCGCCTTCAAAGATGCCGTGCGTGCAGGCCGCAACGCTTTCAACGCAGGTCTCGGAGCGGTTTCAACATACGCTCAGGCAACAAGTCCTTTGACTTCCTTTCTTGATTAAGAAAATGTTACTAATCTAATTCAGACAACAATAACATGAAAATAGAAAATATAGACGTTTCGTCATATCCGAATTCAGAAAAAGTTTACGTATCCGGCAAAATGCCGGGAGTACGGGTAGGTATGAGGAAGATACACCAGTATCCTACTGTAAAGATAGAAAACGGCAAAAGAGTTGAATATCCCAACGAGGACATTACCGTTTACGACACATCGGGACCATATACGGATCCATCCGTAAAAATAGATATGAACAAGGGGTTGCCCCGTATACGCGAGAATTGGGTGGAAGAACGTAATGACACTGAAATACTGCCTGATATAACAAGCGATTACGGACGCATGCGCCGTGATGACAAATCACTTGATTCTCTCCGCTTTCCCGTGCAACATAAGCCGCGTAAGGCAAAAGACGGCGCAAGAGTGACACAGATGCATTATGCAAGGAAGGGCATTGTGACACCTGAAATGGAATATGTTGCAATAAGAGAGAACCTGGACAACGAGTCGAGGGGAATAAAATCATATATAACCCCGGAATTCGTACGCGATGAAATCGCAGCCGGACGAGCCATCATAGCCGCCAATATAAATCACCCGGAGGCTGAACCGATGGTTATCGGTTCTGCATTCAGTGTCAAATTGAATTCAAATATCGGAAACTCCGCTCTCTCTTCCGGCATAGAGGAAGAGATTGAAAAAGCCGTGTGGAGCTGCTATTGGGGCGGAGACACACTGATGGACCTCTCGACAGGCGACAACATACATGAGACCCGCGAGTGGATTATACGCAACTGCCCAGTACCCATGGGGACTGTACCTATCTATCAGGCACTTGAGAAAGTAAACGGTGATGTAAAGAAACTGACATGGGAGATATACCGCGATACACTTATCGAACAGTGCGAACAGGGAGTTGATTACTTCACCATACATGCAGGTGTGCTCCGAGAACATGCGAAACTCGTGCAAGAACGCCTCACCGGCTGTGTGTCACGTGGTGGTTCGATCATGACTCAATGGTGCGTGCTTCATGATTCCGAAAGCTTCCTTTATACCCATTTCGACGAGATATGCGAGATTCTTAACAAATATGATGTTGCCGTATCTCTTGGAGACGGCATGCGCCCGGGATCCACTCACGATGCCAATGACCGTGCCCAGTTCCTTGAACTTGAAGTTCTCGGAGAATTGACAAAAAAAGCATGGGAACATGATGTTCAGGTGCTTGTTGAAGGACCGGGACACGTACCCATGCATAAGATCAAGGAAAACATGGACAAACAGAAAGAGGCATGCTGCAATGCGCCCTTCTACACTCTCGGTCCTCTTACAACAGACATAGCACCTGCCTATGACCATATCACATCCGCCATAGGAGCAGCTATAATATCGAATCTCGGAACGGCGATGATCTGCTATGTGACACCTAAAGAACACCTTTCGCTTCCTACGCTCGAAGATGTGCGCGAAGGTGTGATCACATATAAGATTGCCGCTCATGCAGCAGATCTTGCCAAGGGATTTCCGGGAGCAACCGTAAGAGACGATGCCTTGAGCAAAGCCCGCTATGAATTCAGATGGAAAGACCAGTTCAATTTATCGCTCGATCCGGAGAAAGCTAAAAAATATTATCTTGAATCAAGGAGAAACGCTCCCGACGCCGATGATCGCTTCTGCACGATGTGCGGTCCCAATTTCTGCGCTATGCGCATCTCTCAGAATATAGAATCGGAATGCAAGAATTAAAATTCAAGTGTGATCCTTCAAAAGACGCTGTGTTCGGTCATGGTTTCGCTGATGAAATAGGCAACTTTGACTGGAATGAGACAATACGCATTGTCGAAAATGCCACAGAGGCTGATGTGCGCAGGGTACTTGCCAAGGCCCGGCGTAATGTGAAACCTCTGACACCGGAAGAATTTGCGATACTTATTTCTCCTGCGGCGGATCCGTTTCTTGAAGAAATGGCACAGTTGAGCAGACATTTCACTCTCGAACGCTTCGGGAAAACAATCTCCATGTACATCCCGATGTATGTATCCAATGCCTGCACAAACAAATGCGTATACTGCGGTTTTAATCATGACAACCCGTTCACACGCACCACACTGACTCCTGACCAGGTCGAAAATGAATGCAAAGCAATAAAAAAACTCGGTCCGTTTGAGAATCTGCTCGTTGTATCGGGAGAATATCCCTCGTTATGCGGAGTGGAATATCTTGAAAAAGTCCTGCACCGCTGCCGACCCTATTTCCATAACCTCACAATCGAGGTTCAGCCTATGAAGGCGGCAGACTATTACAGACTGACTGAATCCGGACTCAATGGAGTTGTGTGTTTTCAGGAAACATATCACAGGGAAGCATATAAGAAATACCACCCCAGAGGGATGAAAAGCCACTTTGACTGGCGACTTAACGGCTTCGACCGTATGGGAGAGGCGGGGGTTCATAAAATCGGCATGGGTGTTCTGCTCGGGCTTGAAGATTGGCGCGCCGACACCATAATGATGGCAAGACACCTCAGGTATCTTCAGAAACGCTACTGGCGTTCACGTTTTTCTGTGAATTTTCCCCGCATGCGACCTTCGGAGAGCGGATATCAGCCCAAGGTCATCATCAACGACAGGGAACTCGCACGCCTCACATTTGCCTTCCGCATATTCGATCATGATATAGATATCTCGTTCTCCACCAGGGAAGCGCCATACTACCGCGACCATATAATGCGACTCGGAGTAACATCCATGAGCGCAGGCAGTCAGACAGAACCCGGTGGTTACGCCACATCTCCGGAAGCTCTCGAACAGTTTGAAGTCAGCGATGACCGCTCCCCCATGTCTGTAGCAGAAGCAATACGCGCAAACGGCTACGAACCCGTCTGGAAAGATTGGGACGCAATCTTCGATTAGTGTCAGGCATACGTATCAGCTCTGATATAACCAAGTGTATTTATTAATATCAAGGCACTACATGAACTGATAAACATTGACTCATATATTTTGTTATATAAGGAGAGGAATCTTCCTCTCCTTATCGTTTTTTATGTTAAATATATTAAACAGGATATTTATGAAGTTCACACAACCCCGTCTGCCATATTCGCCGGATGCACTCGCACCCGTAATCTCCGCGAATACAATCGATTACCATTATGGGAAACATGAAAAGGCGTACATTGACACACTAAACACCCTCATTGAAGGAACTCCGTTCAGTGAAATGTCGCTCGAAGAGATTATATGCAAAAGTGAGGGCAAGCTATTCAACAATGCTTCACAGGCATGGAACCACATATTCTATTTCTTCCAGTTTTCGCCTAATGGTCTTAAGGAACCGGCAGGAGAATTAAGGAAACAGATTGAAGACCAGTTTGAAAGTCTGGAGACATTCAAGAAAAAATTCGAGGAAGCCGGCGCCACACTCTTCGGTTCCGGATGGGTATGGCTGTCTGCCGATGACAAAGGCACACTCTTCATCACTCAGGGCGGCAACGCATCGAACCCGATGACTCAGGGACTCAAGCCTATACTGACGTTTGATGTATGGGAACACGCATATTACCTTGACTATCAAAATCGGAGAGCTGATTATCTTCATTCTCTCTGGGACATAGTAGACTGGGACATAATAGGGATACGTTATGGAAATGAATAGGAATTACAATGTATAAATAGCAAAAACCCATGTCGGAGCACCGACATGGGTTTTGTTTGCGAACATGTCGCTATAGATTGTGTGTTTTCTGCTTTATTTAAGCATCTGCTGCAGACGCTCCGGTTCGTTGGTGGTGATGTAGTCAACGCCATGTTCAATGCACCATTTCATGTCTTCAGGCTCGTTTACTGTCCATACGTTGACTTCAAGACCTTTATCGTGACATTCCTTTATCCACTCGGGATGTTTCTTCATCACCCTCAGAGAATAATCGATGCCGGCTCCTTTGGCAAACTTTATCTGACAAGGAACATAATCACCGTTAAGGAAATAGACTTTAGCCCCTTTAGCTGCCGCCTTAACATACTGCTTAAAAGCATCTTTAGAGAAAACTATATAGTCTGTCCGGTCTTCGAGACCAAATTTTTTCACCATTTCTACAGTCTTTTTCACAGCCTCTTTCTCACGCGCACGGCTGTCGTGAGTCTTAAGCTCCAGCACAAGACGCGTCTTCAACCCCTGAGCAGTCTTAAGATATTCTTCGAGAGTCGGAATATTCTCTCCGTTCGAGAGTTTCTGCTTACGCACTTCCGCTGCCGGCGTGCGCTGAATCTCAACACCGTTGATTGTCGGATCATGATTAACAAAAATCACATTGTCGGGTGTCATCCATACATCAAATTCAGAAGCATAGCAACCGATAGAGTCTGCTTTTACCAATGAACGGATTGAATTCTGCGAAGCTCCTTCCGTATTCCAATAACCGCGATGAGCTATTACCTTTGGTTTGGCTGCCTGAAGGGCAAATGTTCCGGCGAACATAGCCGCCGCAATCAACATAATACTTTTTCTCATGATATCGTATGTTTTAGATTGAGTATTCCACCATAACTTTTTTACGAACATCTGTCTCTGGTATCTCAATTACAGGAATGCCGCTTTTATCGACAGACACTCTGCGTTTTTTGCCATTCACCTTCACTCCGGCTTTTACATCGGCTTTGGGAATGCATACTTTATAAGAACGCTTCTCGATGCATCCGTCATAAGCGCCCTCAGCCGGATTCACCGTTATTGTGACTTTATTCCCCTTTTGTGAGTAATTCAGTTTTGTAACCGAATATTTCCCTTTTGTATAGTCAAGGCTGATACCGTCATCCTCATATAGTTCAAATGTGTTGTCAGCATCGCCTCCCGCCGGATAAGCCGTCAGTTCAAGCTTTGTCAACGGTGTTGTGGCAGGTCGCGATGTATAAGGCTGCATAGCGAGTATGTGTCCGCCTCTTACATACAACGGGAACTCATCGAGTGGCTTGGAGATGTCTTGGGTCTGACCACCGTCAAAACGTTCGCCGGTAAAATAATCATACCATACCTCCCCCTTCGGGAACCACACCTTCTGAGAGGCAACTTTGTTCTCTCCTGCTCCGGGAGATGTGATGGGTGCTGCCATGAGAACATCACCGAACATGAACTGCTGCGGCTGGTCAAAAGATTCTTTCTGGCTCCCGAAATCAATAAACATAGACCTGTTGAGAGGAACCATAGTGTTGTGCGTATGCCATACATTACTGTAAATATAAGGCATCAGCTGCGAACGGAAATGATACATCCTGCGCATTGCCTCCGTTTCCTTCTTTCCACTTATCCATGGACGGCGGTCAAGTTTCTTGTCTTTTGTTGAATGCACTCTCAAAGCCGCCGATAATGCACCGAACTGAGTCCAGCGTGTGGTAAGCTCAGGATTCGGTTCACCGCGGAAACCGCCTATGTCATGTGCCCAGTAATAGCAACCGCCTTGGCCGGAACATGCCGTGAGCTTCACTTCAAAAGCCAGCATAGGCCAATTTGCCTGTGCGTCACCGGAGAACTGTATGGGATGTCTGTGGTCTCCCCATCCTGCCCAACGGCTATAACCGGCTCCTCGTTTCCCCTCTCGCATGGAATTGCGATAATAGAGTTCGTTTATCCATTGCAATGAAGTGGAATTATGTCCGGCAACATATGGGTAAAGATAATTCTGCTGCCAGTCAAGCCACCAGAAATCGACACCGATATCTTCCGAAGGCTTGTGCGCATAACGGAAAAACTTCTCCATATAGTTCTTATCGGAAAGGTCAAACAACGGAACCTCTCCGGGGTTGACGCCGAGAGCTTTGGCAAATTCATCATAATTGTGTTCATGCGGACGTATGCCGTCGTGCGGATGGTCATTGAGAGAGACTGTCACACCTTTTTCATGAAGTTTCTTCACAAGATCTGCCGGATCCGGAATCAATTCCCTGTTCCAGGTGTATCCGTTCCAGTTCAGATGACCGTTATGACCGGTTCCGACCTTTGCGTCGTTGGTGTGCCAGCCCATATCGAAAACAATGTTATCAATCGGGAAATCATTCTTGTCATATCCATCTATTATATCAAGAAATTCATCGGAAGTATAATCCCAATACCTGCAATACCACACTCCGTGAATATATTTTCTCGTCATAGGAACTTTTCCCGAGATGGCACCGAGACTTGCAAGCGCAGCCTTGAAATCATTGCCGTAGATGAAGCAATACTGATCCTGAATATGATTTTTTGTATCACGCGGCTCTATCCAGTCGTTGACAAGCAGATCTCCCCTCGCATCATCGATCATATACCATCCGTCTTTACTCAGGATGCCATCGTTCATCGGAATCTCGGCAGTCACGCGGTCGAGTGTCTCCACCGGTCCCCCAAGATTATTTTTCGTTATGAAACGGTTTGTAAATTTTTTCTCCTTTCCATTATGTGTATAAAACACATTAAGATTTGATGTCGAAAACGGAAAACCGTCATTCTTATACCAGATTCTTAGAGACGGAGTCTTTATCTCATAACAATTGTCGCCTAATTCCTTGACATCGATACTTTCAGGCGAGAGCATCGATGCCCGATCATACGCAAATAAAGTGGGGGCATCTATAAATTTACCATCCACGGCATACTCCAGACGAAGAAGCGTGGGGGTTATTATTGAAAGCCTGTTCTTTCCGAAAACCATAGGGTTCTGCTCAGGATGCTTGGCATAAGCCGACAGACCGGTCCCTGTCAAGAATAGGAACAATGCGATTAACTTGAAAAATATTTTCATTTTATCTTAGTTAGGTTTCGATTTGCAAATTTAACAATTATATTTTATTTTGCAATGAAATTAAACAAATAAAGAATAATAAAGAGAAGGGGACAGACATAACACCTCTCCCCTTCTCTGCTACAATTGTAAGTTAGTGTCAGTCACTATCAAGCGTAGAAGTATAGACATTTCCGAACGGGTCTGTAGCGCGGACTGTCACACTGTGCCAGTCCGGTGCCGGCCGATAGAGGAACATATGATTAGTCGTGGCAATCTGCGCGCCGTTGTGGTTTGACGGTATATACCATTTCTTGTCATCTTCATCATATACCAGACTCTTTCTCACATCCGGATCCTGCGCCTGAACATTTGAAAGCGTTTTCCAGCTGCCGCCGTCTTCCTGAATCTCGACAGTCCATTTAGGATGCCATGCGAAAACATTGACAAGTATCTGGTCAAACGGATCTCCGACATTTCCCGAAGGCTGGCACAACACTGCATCTTTCGGAGCATATAGCTTCATCTGATAATCATCAGGGAAACCGGCTGATTTATACTTCACGTCAACCAGTTTGTTACCGTTGAATTTCAACACGCCGTAACCGCGCGGTGTGCCGTCGCTGCATAAAGGATACCAATAGGCACCCATAGCCGCCGCGAAATTATATTCTGTCATATTGGGAGCTATCTCGACTGTCGACTGATTGTGAGCATGCCCTGAAATTATCTGGATATTGTCAAAATCCTTTATCAGATCATAGAGAGCCTGTGTGTTGGTAAGATTATCTGGTCTGTTCCATCTTGCCGTAGGGATATGCAAAGCCACAATAAGACCTTTATCTTTAGAAACATGCGAAAGATCTTTCTCAAGCCAGTCAAGCTGCTCTTGAGTGATAGTATTGGCATAGTCATTACGCCCTGTCTCTCCGCTGTAAAGCACATCATCAAGCACTACCATATGGTAATCTCCGATATTGACTGAGTAATATGTCGGACCGAGCACATTTCTGAAATCCGCATCACTTTCAGTATCATTCTTCACACTCTCGTTATGGTCATGATTGCCGATAACCGAGAAAGAGGGAACGGGAGTGCGTCCCATCAGAGTCTTATAGGTCGAGAAGAGCTCCGGTTTGTTCCAGACAATATCACCAAGCGATATGCCGTAGGTATTTTCACTAATGGGCTGTGTGAACTCCGAAAAATCAGAAAGTATATATTCAGAAAAATCACTTATATCCTGGTCATTGCCAATCTGAGGATCCGCTACTGCCATCAGTGTCCATTCTGTTTTCTTTGGCGCGGAAAGCAGATTGAAGTCACGCTGGATCTTTGCGTCAACGGAAAAATCAAGTACTTTATAGAATCTTGGCAGACCGTCAAGAACCGGAATCTCGCAATCTTCCGGAACCGACACAAACACATGCTGACGTGTGGTATACATCTGATACTCACCCCTCTCATCGGTGAGTTCGACATTTATTCCGTCACTGACAACAACACCGGCACGGGGAACACCGTCTACCGTAACGCGACCTGCGAGGTTTTTGCCGAATTGATGGGTTATAGTCACTTCATCACGGTCATAGCCATTTGGAGCGACCGGAACCTCCTTCTCGGAGCAGGATGCCAGCGTTATTGCCAGCATACCCGCAGCGAAGAAATTATATCTGATAATATTATTAAGAATCATATACCTTATTCCTGTATTAAAAGAATTAAAAGATTTGATCAACAAGTTTCATCATAAAATTGATCAGTAGCCGGGATTCTGCTGCAGCAAAGGATTTCCCTGTATTGCTTCCAATGGTATGCAGAACACCTTCTTTGTGTCATCCGTGGGCGTATGATCCCACCAAGATTCAGTGGTGAAGAGACCGAACCTGATCAGGTCTGTACGGCGATGTCCTTCACCGAGAAATTCAATCATATATTCATCAGCAAGACGATATATGTCAAGATTTGCCTCAGTCACAGGATCCGGATCGATTCCATTCGCAAAATTACGTTTGCGGACATCGTTGATAAGTTCTGCCGCTCCTTTCTTGTCTCCTCTTCTGAATTTACATTCGGCAAGATTATAGACAACCTCGGTGAAACGAATCACAGGGAAATCGGCGTCAAAAAGAATATCCTTGTCAGCGGAATTGGAAACCGGCATCTTAACAAGACGGATTCCTGAATTCTCATCACCCTCCATCATGTCGCTCTTGTTGCCTGTGCGGTTGATGTAATCTACGAGCACCATCTCTTTCCCGTTCTGAAGCTTTGTGCCTTTGGCAACCTTGCCTGTGTGAGGATTCTTCTGAAGACCTACACAGAACATTCCTTCATACTGCTTGTTGCCGTTATATACATATGGTTTCTTCCTCAGATCGAGATCATGGAACTTCGAATATGTGCGACCAAGTTTTGACACAAGTTCCACACCCTCTTTCTCATATGAAGGTGCAAGCTGATATCCGTTGTAGGGATTCGCAAGCACATTGCAATCGAAATAAGTTTTCGCATCTGCTATGAACATGAAGCGGTAAAGACCGTCGAACTCTTTTTTTGTAGTCTGTGAGGGCACATACCACATGGCTTCCGGCGAGCGGTCATTGTCGAAATCGTGAGGACCGCTCCAGCTCGGATCTATCTCATATTTTCCATACACTCCTTCATATATGTCCTGAAGAAGTTTTTCCGCATCCGAATAGCGGTTCTCTCCTATAAACACATCGGCATTGAGATAAAGCTGTGCCAGAAGCATTGCGCCGGTTCCGCGGGTTATATATCCGTTCTGCGCTTCTGAAAGTGAGACACGCGGCTTGAGCTTGGGAATTGCATCGATAAGAACAGACTCGATAAAATCGAAATTCTCTTTACGACTGTTCCTTGCTTTGGGCTTGTCCTGACTGCTTGTATAGATAGGCAGACCTCCATATGAATTCAAGCCACGCATATAGCAATAAGCGATCAGAGTGTTGATCTGATTGAGATGATCTGCCTTCTCCTCTTCTGTAAGACCTACAGACTGATAATTAACGCCGGCAAGATCTTCACGCGCCTCAAGCGAACGTGCTATCACATAGTTGAGCTGATTGAAGTTGTTAACGATAAACCTGTCGGCTGTATTCCATGTGTGATAATGATAACGAAGGTACTCGCCGCCATTGTAGAAGTCACCGGCTCGTGCCGGACATGCCATCTCGTCTGTTGTTAATTCTTCGAGAACCCAATTGTTCTTTTCATTATGGTAATAGCGCCACTGATCGAAAGGTTTGGCAAGAACAGCATAAACGCTCTCCGGGCTTGTGAAGAAGTTATCGGGCGTCACCTCGCTGTAGAATTTCTCATCGAGATCGCAAGAAGACATCATGAATGTGCCGACAGCTGCCAACGCCATATATTTTATTTTAGTCATTTTCATCTTTAATGTATCAAATTAATGAAGATTAAAATTTAAGCTGCATACCGAAAGTCCAGCGTATCGTCTGTGGATACATGGAGCGGACATCCTGGAAACCTGCAAGTCCGGGGAAAAGTCCGTTTACATTCTGCTCCGGATTATACCCCTTGTATCTGGTAAAAGTTGCGACATCGCGGGCGGTAACGTAAAAACGCGCACTGCTGACATATTTCTGCCATTTTGACAGGTCAAGGGTATAGCCGAGCGAGATTGCATCGATTTTGAAGAATGTCGCATCCTGAAGGAAGTAATCGGTTGTTATGCGGTTATCGTTGATGGCGGCGTTCTTGCCATATGCAGACTCAAGCACATTGATTCCCTGCTGTCCTTTAAGACCATAGTAAAGCTCAGTCTCGTCAAACACATCATATTTGATCCATGAACGGCAGCTGATCCCGAGATCGAAATTCTTGTAACGGAAATTGTGATCCATCGAGAAAATCAGCTTGGGAACACCGTTGCCGACATAATGCTTGTTCTCGTCTGTGGTGTTGCCGGCGGCAGGAACAATGTTGTTGTCTTTGTCATATATAAGCCATTTTCCGTTTTCATCGAGACCCGCATATTTGAATAGCCAGAATTTACCGATTTCCTGACCGTTCACGATTTTGTGTGTATATCCCATTGAGCTCGGCAGTGCGTCAGACAGAATCTGCGAACCGGCTTCTCCAAGATTCTTGATTTTACTGCTGCTCTGGCTGAAACGCACCGTAGCATCCCAATCGAAATCAGCCTGCTGGAATATGCGTCCCGAAAGCTCGAACTCCCATCCTTTGTTGTCAAGAGTTCCGACATTCTTCATTACGGTTTTCTGCACCATAGGAGGCACCGGAGCCGTAACAGAGAAAAGCATGTCGTCCACCCTGCGGTTGAACCAGTCGAATTTACCGGAAAGGCGACCTCCGAAGAACGAGAAATCCACACCGACATTAAGCTCTTTCTTTTCCTCCCATTTAAGATCAGGATTGATATTGCGTGCAGAACCATATGCGGGGACCCATACTCCTCCGGGATTAGGGAACATGCCGCTTTGGTCATAGTTTCTAACTGTGTAGCCCGAACCGAAATTATTATTACCGGTCACGCCATATCCGACACGAAGTTTGAGGTCATTGAGCCACTCTACATCCTGAAGGAGTTTTTCTCTGTTAAGACGCCATCCGGCAGACACAGACCAGAAATTTCCCCAACGATGATTTTTTCCGAACTTGGAGCTTCCCTCGCGGCGATAACTCACTGTTGCTATATATTTGTCGTCATATGAATAATTGACACGAGCGAAATAAGACATGAGTCTTTCGCGGGCAGACTTGCTTGAAGACATCTCCGCATATCCGTCGGTAAGATCCGAACCTGCACCCATATCCCATGGACCGACTCCGTCAACTATAAAGTTGCGGTTTGTCATGCTGAATGCCTCTGTGCCTTTTTCCTCGAAGAAGCTCCATCCGGCAACAGCATCGATATGATGATCATCGAGAAAATCTTTAGTATACGACGCATATGCCTCATAAGACAGATTCATTGATTTGCTATAGCTGTGAGAACCCTGCCCGAGCTTTCCAGAATTGACGCTGTAACGATGATACTGGTTGTAATAGAGTGTCTTTACCCACTGGCGTCGGTCAACACCGGCTGTAGCCTGTATATTGAAACCGGGAAGAATCTCAAACTTTATGTTTGCGTCTCCCATAAACCATTGGTCTGTGCCTGAATATTCCTGGTCGTTGATGTTTGCCACAGGGTTATATAGTGTTCCTATGCCGTATTGATTCACATTATATCTGAAGGGATTCTCGGGATCCATCAGCGGAGTTGTCGGATTAAGCGCCAGTGCCTGCTCGAACGCACCAGCACTGTTGCGCTGGTCACGGTGTGCCTCGCGGTATTGCATGCGCAATCCGATCTGAAGACGATTATCCCACAATGAGTATCTTCCGTTAAGACGCGCCGAGTAATCCTTTCGACCGTCTCCGATCACAATACCTTTCTGATCGGAATATGAAAGAGAACTGTAAAGCTGAAGTGCCTTGGTTCCTCCTGTCATTGTCACGGAGTGACGGTGAGAGAAGGGATTATTGCGTGTAAGCTGATGATACCAGTCTGTGTCATATCCGTAATCATATCCGCGCCCGAGCTCGATATATTCCTGAGAGTTGAGTGTTTCAAGCCGTTTGCGTGCGCTCTCTACAGACAGTTCCATGTTATACGTCACGGTTGCCTTCCCTTCTTTCGCCTTTTTGGTGGTGACAAGAATCACACCTGCCGATGCACGTGTACCATATATGGCTCCCGCGGATGCGTCTTTGAGCACATCGATAGATTCGATATCCTCCTGATTGACAGCCCGAAGGTCTCCACCTGGTATTCCGTCGATAACCACAAGAGGAGAATTTCCCGCCTTGACAGAAGACACACCTCTCAACTGATAGTCATTGGTCGAGTTTGGCGATGAAGAACCGCCTATTGTCAGACCTGACACTTTTCCCTGAAGAGCAGTGGCTACTGTGGAGCCGCCAAGACCCGTCATAAGATTGTCGCCTGAAATGGATGTTATGGAAGACGTCACCCTCTTCTTCTCCATGGTGCCGTATCCGACCACTACCACTTGCTCCAGGGTCTGGTCATCACTCTGTAGAATGATTTCGTAAGTAGTCTTACCCTTCTGAACCTTTACGGTCTGACCCATCATGCCTACATATGTGATTTTCAAGGATTGACCGGGATCAGCGTCAATATTGAATTTTCCATCGATATCAACTACCACGGCTTTTCTGGTGCCTTCCACCATTACCGTAGCGCCGATCATCGGCTCACCGTCCTTATCGAATACGGTTCCGGAAATCTCTTCGGCAATCGCTGCAAACGAGCCTGCCGCCAGAAGCGCCGAAACGCAATAGAACCGAGTGTATTTATTGTTTCTTATCTTGAGTTTCATTTATTTACCTGATATTGGTTAGTTGTTGGCTGTTCTTGTCACTTTGATGTCATCGATGAATCCACGGAAATATCCAGAACGGGTCTTAAAACCATCGATTATGTATTGTGTCTCACCGATTATTATTTTTGTTTCCGCTGTGACTCCGTTTACATTTACGGTAAAGTCTTTCCACTGCCAGTTTATTGTCTTGTCGGAATTATCCACCGGCACACAAGGCGCGCTAAGACTTAGTTCGTCGTTGACTGCATTCTCGATTTCTCCGGGACCATCTACAGCAACTGATACTGTAAACTTGTCAGTTCCGTTTTTAGCCAGACGGAAAGATATCGCCACATTCGCTTTTTTACCCGCAGGAATATCAAGCGGCTGTTTGAGCATGAATGCATTCTGGTTGTTTCCCTTGCCGAACTTAAGATAACCATCGGCGGCATATACTGATGATCCGGCAGCGTTAAAATCGAAATATCTCTTGTCAAATTCAACCTTTATACCGGCATTAGCCGCGCTATAGATCGGAAGTGTTGAATTTGCAGAACCATTTATAGATCCTACCTGGTCGTTTCCACCTGTAGCCCACTCCATATCATCGATGAAATATACAAATCCGACAGTTTTGTCATCAAACATCACTCGTGTGCCTGACTGACTTACACTGAATGTCTTCTCCATGTCTCCTTCGATTATAGCAAGAGAAACCATGCGGTCAGAACCACTCGTATTCTCATCGGCAGAGAAAACGACAGGAGTCTCGCCTGCCTCTCCGCTCGCGGGAGTCACTTTCAGCCATCCGCAATCTGAAGGAACATTTATTGTCCATGATGAGTTTGCTGTAACTGTCATGATATGTGAACCAGGTTGTGCTGCCGCCCCGTCAATATCAAGTTCGATACTTGTCCTGTCTATCTCGAGGATATAGTCAAATCCGTTCTGTGTCACTGCAAACTGCTCTGTCTTCCCTGCCATGTCGATCTCTATAAAACCAAGACGGCTTTTTGACGATGTATTAGGATCTGCCGAAATAAATAGATTGTGTCTGCCTCTCGCTCCTGACTCATGCGATATGTGCAACCATTCGTCTTTGCGCGAAACATGCCAGTCGTTGTTTGCCGCCAACACCACAAGAGCCTGGTCTCCGGAAGATGTAAGACCCGTATTTTCAAGTTTAACCTCACGCTTGTCGGCATGAACAAAACCCGGCAACTCGTCTTCACTGCACGACACGGCACAAACCGCTGTCACAGACGAGAGAACAGCTATGCTTAATAATTTTTTCAGTTTCATGATTATGTTTGAAAATCAGTAGTATTTCCAGGAACTGCCTGAATGCAGAAAGTTCCCGTTGTTTGCATCAGTTGTATCAATTCGCTATTTTCTCGATTTTAAGGTCATCGAGGAACCATCGGAATGTTCCTGAGCTTGTAACGTTGTCGCGAATGAACTCGATAGGTCCGACAACAACTTTATCTTCTCCTGCCAGACCTGCAATATCCACAGAAACATCATACCATTTCCATGTGGCATCAGGCGTGATAAGCTGCGGGCTGACACATCCCCCTTCGATTTGCTCGCTGTCTTTGATCTGTCCCTGCCCTATCACACCGACGGCAATCTTTGTGCTTTTGTCCTGAAAAGCCGCTCTGAAGCTGACTCGAACTGCCGAAGTCTTGCCGGACTCGACTCCATTTACCTTGGGAGAAATCGCGGTGAGGGTGTTTGTCTTGTTGAATTTAAGATAGCCGTCTTGCGTGTAAACGGTTTTGGCATTTGAATTGAAGTCCTCGTAATTAGCTTTGAACACAGGGAGGGGATCATCTCCGGTCCATGCGGTATAAGTGTAGATATTACGCTGGTCTCCAGCTGCTTTTATCGCAACCGCATCAGAACCGTCTATTGCCCAGTGGAAATCGTCATAGAAATAAACATGTCCGATTTCAAGTTTGTCATCAAGATTAAGTTCAAGATTCTGATTGACTGTGACTATCTCAGAAATATTCAGCGATGAAATTTTCAGATGGCCCGTACGCTCCGCTCCTGAATCATTCGGTTCAGCTACAATCTCTACTGTGACCCGTCCCTGACCTTCGGGTCGGTCCACGCTCAGCTATTCGCTGTCACTCGTTATCGTGTAGCCTTTGTTGGAGGTGATGTTGATGGTTGCCGGTGAACCCGACTTCAGCTTTCCATCCTGAATCACCTGCACAATAGATTTGTCTACGTTCAGACGCGGAAGAACATCTTTTGTATTGTCATCCACTCCGCAAGACGTAAACGTCATGCCGACCGCGAAGATTGCGCCGAACATGATGTGTTTGGTTACTTTCATTCTGTTGGTTGAAATTTATGGTTTATGGAAATTTAATTATTATGTTCTTCAATATATGTCATCTCTTGGCATATATACATCAGAGGGACACCGCTCAGAGAGACTTATGGAGCTCTGTCTGCGGAGTAGGGTCAAAAACACGAGGAAAAACCTCGCATCCTCATTTAAAATAAATGCACATCGGCAATTTCAATTTAAAACCAAATTCGTTTGTGTATGTAAAAAATGGGTATCTGATTATTTACGTTGCAAAATTACATCCTAAACTGAGGAAACAAAACTTTTTTTAGTTAAGAAATATGAATATTATAATATTTCATGTTAATAAGTATCAATTGACACAATAGAGCTTCAAAATGACAACTTGGATTATGTAAAATTTACAAAAAGACATTATAAAAAATCTCATTTACAGAGTTTATCTTCTGCAAATGAGATTTTTATAATTTATATATCACGCTTGGACTTCGGTTTTCAAATCAAATATCCACAATATGCAGATCAACACCGAGCGACTCAAGCGAAGTAGCTGCTTTGTCAGGAAGACGCGAATCAGTGATAAGCATGTCAATTTCGTCAAAATCAGCAATTTTGACAAATCCTCGTCTTCCGAATTTGGAAGAGTCCGCAAGAACTATTGTTTTTTGCGCAGCACGCATCATGGCTTTGTTAAGATCTGCTTCGCGTATGTCTGTTGTTGTCACTCCGAATCCGGGATCAAAACCGTCTACTCCGAGAAAAAGCTTGCTGCATGCCATATCGTCAAGAAAAACCTCCGCAGTGCGTCCTACCACAGACAAACTGCTTCTGCGTAATGTACCGCCAAGCTGAATCACATCCACAGCCTCCTTGGGACCAAGTGCCTCAGATACTTTCAGCGATGCAGAAACCACCGTAAGGTGATGTTTGGGCTCTATGCTGTGCGCAAACGACAGCATGGTTGTGCCGGATGCTATTATGATGGAATCGTCTTTGGTCACAAGCTGCGCCGCGTAATACCCTATTACACTTTTCTCATGACTCGCAAGCTTTGCCTTTTCACTTATCGTTCTATTGTTGATGTATGGATCAATAAGAATTGCGTTTCCATGGCTTCGATATAACTTTTTCGCCGCCTCAAGCTCACTGAGGTCTTTGCGTATTGTCACGGCAGATACCTGCAGCTGGGCGGATAGTTCCCCTACAGATGCAGACTCCTGTCTCAGAAGTGTCTGAAATATCAGGTTATGTCTCTCTTCTTTTGTCATTATGCTCTATTATCTATATTTCTTTCAAAATTAATAAAAGAGTTGCAATACAACCTTTAAAATATGTTAAATTTGTATTTTCCCGATATTTTCTTGATATTAAAGAATAGCAGCTACTCAACCTAAAGTATAAGGTAAACGTTAAATTTTCAAATAACTCAAAGTAAATACCTATTTTTTTCGTAATATTTTTGCTTATTAAAAGAAAGTTATTTACTTTTGCAGTGAAAACAAATTTGTATAACATCGAAACCTGACTTACGGTATAATAAATGAATGTCGACCTGAAAAACAAAGAATACGATGTGATCGTGATCGGTGGCGGCGCCACTGGTGCCGGAACTGCCAGAGACTGCGCAAAGCGTGGTCTTAAAGTCATGCTCATCGAGCGCCTTGACTTCACGGCGGGAGCGACCGGCAGAAACCACGGTCTGCTACATAGTGGAGCCCGTTATGCAGTGACTGACCACGAGTCTGCTACCGAATGCATCCGGGAAAACATGATTCTTCGCAAAATTGCCGCTCACTGCGTTGAAGAGACCGGCGGACTTTTTGTGACTTTGCCAGAAGATGACCTGGGTTATCAGAAGACATTCATAGAATCATGCCATGCTGCCGGAATCAATGCCCGCCAGCTTGACCCCAAAGACGTGATACGCATAGAGCCGGCTGTGAATCCGGATATAATCGGTGCGGTATACGTTCCTGACGGAGCGATAGATCCCTTCCGTCTCACGACCGCAAACGTTCTTGACGCCCGCATCCATGGAGCAGATGTGCTCACATACCATGAGGTGGTGGAGCTGATTCAGGATAACGGCAGGGTAATCGGTGTGAAGGTCAGAAACTCGATCACGGGCGAAGAGAAGGAAATCAGAGCGCGAATCACTGTCAATGCCGGCGGCATCTGGAGCCATGGCATTGCACAACAGGCAGGAATCACAATCAATATGTTCCCGGCAAAGGGAGCGCTCCTGATTTTCGGGCACCGTGTCAACAATATGGTCATCAACCGCTGTCGCAAACCGGCTGACGCAGATATTCTCGTGCCTGGCGATACCATTTCACTCATCGGCACAACTTCCAGCAGAATACCCTATGACGAGGTTGACAATATGGAAGTGACTCAGGAGGAAGTTGACATTCTCCTCAATCAAGGCTGTCAGCTTGTACCCTCCCTTTCATGGACAAGAATACTCAGAGCATATGCCGGAGTAAGACCTCTCATTGCAGATGATTCAGACCCGACGGGACGAAAGATCTCCCGAGGCATCGTATGTCTTGACCATGCAACGCGTGATGGAGTCGAAGGATTCGTCACCATTTCCGGCGGCAAGCTAATGACATACCGCCTGATGGCGGAAACCGCAACCGACATGGTCTGCAAAAAACTCGGAGTCGATGCGGCATGTACAACAGCCGTAGACCCGCTTCCCGGTTCGGAACTCACAAAGGAAAACCCGTCTGATTCAAAAAAACACATCATCGACATGGGCACAGGGCAGATTGCGGCACGCGAACGTCACGGCTCCCTGTCATCTCAGATAAAATATGACTCTGATGCCGATGACGCGCTTGTCTGCGAATGTGAACAGGTTTCTGTTGGCGAAATAAAATACGCTATCGACACCCTTCATGTCAATAACCTTGTGAATCTACGTCGTCGCACACGTCTCGGCATGGGGACATGCCAGGGTGGAATATGCGCGTCGAGGGCGGCGGCGATATTAGGTTCGGAATTCGGCAACGAACGCGCCATAACAGATCTGAAGTCATTCTTACAGGAACGATGGAAGGGAGTCAGACCGGTGGCATGGGGACGTTCCCTCGCCGAAGCGTATTTCACTTCATGTATATATGAAGGCGTATGCGGAATGGAGACTGAAAACAGTGATGAAACTAAAATTACTTCTGCGCAATGAAATTCGATTATATAATTATTGGAGGCGGACTTTGCGGACTTTCCGCAGGAATCAGACTGGCGGAGCAGGGTAAGAAAACGGCAGTTGTGTCTTCCGGACAGAGTGCTTTGCACTTTTTCGCCGGATCATTCGGACTTATCGGTAAAAACGGAGGCAAGACTGTTCTTAATCCTTTGGAGGAAATAGACTGTCTTCCGGAGAAACATCCATACCGTCTTATGGGCAAGGAGCGGGTCAAAAGACTTGCGGCAGAAGTACCTGTAATGCTTGATAAAGCTGGTATCACCGTAACAGGTTCGGCAGAGGCAAATCATTTCACACTTACTCCTTTCGGCAAACCGCGTCCATCCTGGCTTACTCTTAACGGACTCCCCACATTCGGCAAACCTGATGAAAAGCCTTTTGAAAAAGCCCTTATTGTGTCAATCAAGGGTTTCCTCGAGAGTTATCCTGCATTCATGGTGGAGAATCTCGAGAAGAAAGGTGTCTGCTGCAGAGTAGAGACAATAGACCTTGAGCGTCTGACACATCTTCGCGAATCCAACTTTGACATGCGCGCAGCATCCATAGCCAAACAGATGGACCGAGCGACCATTGAAGAATTCGCATCTAAAATCAACTCTTGCGCAGGCAAGGATGAGTCAGTTCTTATTCCGGCAGTAATAGGCATTAATGATGAGCGTGAGCTCGACAGAATGCGGGAAATGGTAAACAATCCTCTTTATTGTGTGCCGACAATTCCCGTTTCTGTTCCAGGACTGCGCGCTCAACATATTCTCCAGCACTACTTCGAGAAATTAGGTGGTACATACCTTCTCGGTGACAGAGTGGAAAAAGGAATTATTGAAGACGGAATGGTCAAGGCATTGGTAACTACCAACTTCGGGGAAGACCATCTTCATGCGGATGCATTTATACTTGCTTCCGGCAATGTCTTCGGAGAAGGAATCAAATCAAATCCACACGATTTTTACGAACCTGTATTCGGACTTGATGTGAATTATTCTTCCAATCGCGATGAATGGTATGCCTTTAATTTCTTTGACGCTCAACCTTATATGGAATATGGCGTTGAAATTGACAATGATTTTCACCCCTCGTTAAAGGGAATAAAAATCAAGAATCTCTTTGTCGCAGGCTCGACACTCGCGCACTGCAATTCTCTCAAGGAAGATTCAGGAGCGGGAACAGCTATACTTACAGGCCTTCACACCGCAGACCTTGCTATGAATATTTAAAGACACATTGAAATGAATTATCAGGAACAAAATATTAGCGCCAATAATTTTGAGGAATGCATCAAATGCACCATATGCACGGCATATTGTCCTGTAATGACGGTAAATCCGGATTATCCGGGTCCTAAAATGGCAGGTCCCGATGGCGAACGCTATCGTCTGAAAAGCCCTGATTTTTATGATAAGGCGTTGAAATACTGTCTCAATTGCAAACGATGCGAAGTGTCATGTCCATCAAACGTGAAGATTGGCGACATTATTCAAAGTGCAAGAATAAAATACGACACAAAACCGCCGAAACTGCGTGACCACATGCTTGCTGAAACGGATGTCATGGGAAATCTCGCCACAGCTTTCGCTCCTATAGTAAACCCGGTGTTAAGCTCGGGTATCGCAAAAGCAGGACTGGATATTTTTGGTGTTAACAAACACCGCACATTCCCCAAATACGCATCTCACAAGTTCTCGACATATCTGAAGAAAATTCAGCCGGAACAGGAAAAATTCCCGAAACACATAGCATATTTTCACGGGTGCTATGTGAACTATAACAACCCCTCTCTCGGCAAAGACCTCGTCAAGATACTGAATGCGGTTGGATACGGAGTGCTGCCTCTCTCAAAACAGAAATGCTGCGGTGTCGCAAAAATTGCCAACAGACTGATTTCAAGAGCAAAGCACGATGCGGAAATAAATCTGAAATCAATACGCGAGGCAGTAGAACAGGATATGCCCGTGCTCTCGACAAGCTCGACATGCACATTTACTATCCGCGATGAATATCCGCACCTACTCGGATTGGAAAATTCCGATGTGCGCTCTGACATAATGCTGGCTACAGTATTCCTGTCGCGCAAGATAAATGAAGGTGAAATAAAACTTGTGTTCCGCAACGATTACAAGAAACGTGTATCGTATCATACACCCTGCCACATGCAGAAGCTTGGATGGGCGGCATATTCCACAGGATTGCTGAAGATGATTCCCGGCATCGAATTTGTGCCGCTTCCTTCGCAATGCTGCGGCATAGCCGGAACATACGGCTTCAAGAAAGAGAACTACGAATACTCACAGAAAATCGGAGCGGAACTTTTCGAAGCGATCGAGAACGAGCATCCTGATGTTGTCGCCACAGACTGCGAGACCTGCAAATGGCAGATTGAGATGAGTACCTGTGCAAAAGTGGAGAATCCGATCACACTGATTGCCGAAGCCCTCGATGTGGAGGCCACAATGCGGGCAAACGGACTACTTTAGAACTGTCTAATACTTTTCGATAAAACTACATCATGTCAAAAGAAAACATCTTTGAAGGCTGGGATAAGCAAACGATAAAAAAATACCAGCACTGGCAACTCCGCACAATCGTCGTCTCGATGATAGGCTATGCCATTTACTATTTCGTGCGTAAAAACTTCTCGATAGCCATGCCGGGACTTACCGCCCAATATGGCATATCAAACACGAGTTTCGGTATCGTTATCGGTATCGGATCTCTTGTATACGGTCTGTCGCGGTTCATCAACGGCTTCATTGTTGACCGTTTCAGCGCACGAGTGATAATGGCGATAGGTCTTCTTCTATGCGCATTGTCAAACCTTGCGTTCGGCTTCGGAGTGAACATCAGCGGCTGGATCACAGGAGTGGACGCCGGTCCGGATTTTATCAATATGCTCGTGATGGTAATGGCGGTGACAATCATATGCAACCAGCTGTTTCAGGGTGTAGGTTATCCGCCGTGCGCACGCCTGCTCCCCTGCTGGATACATCCTTCGCAGCTTGCCACAAAGATGTCTATATGGAATACTTCACACTCAATCGGAGCGGCACTCGCTGTTGTCGTATGCGGATACATAATGGGAACTATGGGTACAGACCTCAGTTCTGACCACAGCATTATAGCCCGCATCGCCGCAAACCTTAATCTGGATCCCTCGAATGAAGATCATTTAAAGACCATCATGGGATATGCGCAGCATTGGGATGCATGGAAATATTGCTTCTGGATTCCTGCCGGAATCGCTCTATGCGGTGCCTTATGGCTCTACTTCGGACTCCGTGACGACCCTCGTTCAGTCGGTCTTCCCGAACTTCCGGGAACTAAAACAGGCGTAAGTGAAAAGGCAGAAGGAAAACCTGCGTCACGCAAGCAATTCCTTAAGATAATGGTCTGGACGAACCGTTGGATATGGACTCTCTGCATTGCCAACATTTTCGTATACGTGATGCGTATGGGTATACTTGACTGGGGACCTAAATTCCTGACGGAGGCACGCAACATGAGCATTGAGGACGCAGCGTGGTCTGTTGGTGTGTTCGAGATATTCGCAATCGTAGGAACAATCGGTGCAGGATGGGCGACTGACCATATCTTTAAGGGTAAAGCCCACCGTATGTGTCTTGTCTGCATGGTTTGTGCTGTAATTTTCATGAGCGCGTTCATTTTCATGCCCGGCCTCCCGGTTATTGTCTCTATCATAATCCTTGCAATGGCAGGATTCTTCATCTACGGTCCTCAGGCACTCATTGGCATCGCATCAGCAAACCATGCCACCAAGGAAGCTTCGGCTACAGCCAACGGTCTCGCCGGTATTTTCGGATATGTCGGTTCTTTCCTGTCGGCTATCGGTATCGGTATCGTTGCCGATCACTGGGGCTGGAACATGGTGTTCTATATCATCATAGCTGTAGGATGTCTCGGTGCCGTCACATTCCTTACTATGTGGCTCGCGCCGCGCGACGGCTACGAACGTTCCAATAAATTCTACGCCTCACTTGAGTCTGAAGCCCGTAATGTAAACAAAATCGAAGGTAATGTAACCAACGATGATGCCGACATATAATTAAGTTTAAAGAAAGCAATTAAAAATAACCTGCATCAAGAAAATGGAATTTAACAGATATCATTCTCCGTTCGGACATGAAGAACTTATGGCAAAATGCCGTAAGATAAAGCATGTGGCTCTTGACATGGACGGAACAATATATTTAGGTTCAAAATTGTTTCCATTCACCTTGGGTTTTCTGAAAGATCTTGAGGAGATGGGGATAAAATACTCTTTCCTTACAAATAATCCGACGAAGAGCGTTGCCGATTATCTGCTGAAAATTGAAAAGCTTGGCATCAAAGCCACACCTGAGGAGATGTATACCTCATCTGTTGCTGCGATTGATTACCTGCGCGACAAGATGCCCGAAGCCAGGAAACTCTATGTTGTCGGCACCCCGAGTATGGAAGAAGAATTCCGTAATGCCGGATTCGAACTCATGCCGGACGATCCCGGACAGAAACCGGACTGCCTCGTTGTCGCGTTTGACACGACACTGACATACCCGAAGCTCTGTCATGCCTCATGGCTTGCAGCCGAGGGGATTCCTTACATCGCGACCAATCCTGACAGGGTGTGTCCTACAGACCTGAAGACTGTGCTTGTTGACTGCGGCTCGTTATGCGCATGTATCGAGCATGCCACAGGACGCAGACCGGATGCCGTAATCGGCAAACCCAATCCAGATATGCTTTCAGGAATCTGCTTCCGCGAGGGATTGAAGCCGGAAGAGGTGGCGATGTGCGGTGACAGAATATATACCGATGTTGCCACGGCACGCAACGCAGGCTCACTCGGTGTGCTGGTGCTTTCCGGAGAGACAACTCTTGAGACAGCGATGAAATCTGACCCGCAACCGGACATAACTGCCGAAAGCATAGCGGAGTTCTGTGAGTTGCTTAAAGAGGCACGCAAAGAGTAATCTGAATCATGCGGTTCAATTGTCTCTATTGAAAAATCAGAATCAAAATAATTTACCTCTCATAATTTTCATTAGTTTTAATAGTTTTAATAGTTATCATCATCATTTATGAATTGGAAATCCATAACTTTACTATTTGCAACAATAGTATCAAGTATCACTGTTACTGAGATATCTGCAAAAAATGTAAAGATAGACACGCAAAACACGTCTCTTGTTCTTGAAGCGGAGAAAGGTAAAAAACTGCGTCATCTCTATTACGGCGGAAAAATTTCTGAAAACGATGCGGCGGCTTTGCGCTCTGCAAGCGGAAAAATTTATTCAGCATATCCCGATTATGGAATGATCACTTTGCCTGAAACGGCGATAGCGATGATTCACAGCGATGGCGACATGACTCTCGACCTTGTTGTCGACGGAATATCTTCCACTCACGACAACGGTGCCGACATCACGACCGTGACACTTAAAGACACACATTATCCGGTAGTAGTAAAAGTCAACTACAAGACCTGGAAAGACGAGAACGTGATGGAGACCTGGTCTGAAATCACAAACAATGAAAAATCACCTGTCACCCTCACGCGCTTTGCTTCAGGATATCTCCCCATCAGAAGCGGCAACGTATGGCTGTCTTCACTTCATGGAGCCTGGGGAAATGAGACAAGGCTGACAGAAGAACCTCTCACGCGCGGAATGAAAGTTATCAAAAGCCATGAAGGAGTCCGCAACTCGCGTTTTGACCATTCTGAGGTAATGTTTTCTCTTGACGGCAAACCTCAGGAGAACACCGGCAGAACAATAGGAGCGGCACTATGCTACGGTGGCAACTACAAACTGCGTATAGATACCGATGAAACAGACAGCCACCACTTCTTTGCCGGTATCAATGAAGAGGATTCACACTATAAGCTCGGCAAAGGCGAAACGTTTGTAACCCCTCCCCTTGCCTTGACATGGAGCGACGAAGGACTCAGCGGTGTCAGCCGCAGTTTCCACAAATGGGGGCGCAACCACCGTCTGGCTCATGGAGACACTCCGCGCAAAGTACTCCTCAATTCCTGGGAAGGTGTGTATTTTGACATCAATGAGAAGGGAATGGCAGACATGATGAAAAATATAGCCGCCATGGGGGGCGAATTATTCGTCATGGACGATGGCTGGTTCGGTGTCAAATATCCGCGCAACAATGATTCCGCAGGGTTGGGAGACTGGACAGTCGACACTCGCAAACTTCCCGGCGGGATACAGGGACTCGTCGACGAGGCAAAAAAGAACGGTATCAAGTTCGGTATATGGATAGAACCGGAAATGGTCAATTCAAAGAGCGAACTCTTTGAAAAGCATCCAGAATACATTATCAAACCTGCTAACCGCAAAGCAAAATTCGGGCGCGGCAAGACACAGTTGATTCTTGACATGTCGAATCCGAAAGTGCAGGACATTGTATTTAACATTGTCGACACTCTCATGACCAAATATCCTGAAATAGACTATATAAAATGGGATGCCAACATGGACATAGAGAATCATGGCTCACAGTATCTTCCTGCCGACAAGCAGGGGCATCTCTACATCGGATATCAGAAAGGACTCCAGAACACACTGCAGAGAATACGCGCAAAATATCCTGATGTGACCATTCAGGCTTGCGCTTCAGGCGGCGGACGCGTGAATTACGGCATTCTCCCTTGGTTCGATGAATTCTGGACATCAGACAACACCGATGCGCTGCAAAGAATATACATGCAGTGGGGAACCTCATATTTCTTCCCGGCTATAGCAATGGGATCGCATATCAGTGCTTCGCCAAACCATCAGACCCACCGCATTATACCTATTAAATACAGGACAGACGTTGCGATGAGCGGCAGACTTGGAATGGAAATCCAACCGGATGATATGACGGCAGAAGAGAAAGAGCAGACAAAACGCGCTATAGCCGAATACAAACAAATCAGACCTGTCGTGCAGTTCGGTGATATTTATAGGCTTCTTTCGCCCTACGATGAAAAAGGTGCGGCATCTCTGATGTATGTTGCTCCGGAAAAAGACAAGGCAGTATTCTACTGGTGGAAAACACGCGCTTTCCGCAACGAGATTCTTCCGCGCATAACCATGAAAGGTCTTGACCCGGAAAAAGAATACGTGGTTCATGAACTGAACAGGATCGACACTAAACCGCTTTCATTCGAAGGCAAATCATTTTCCGGAAAATTCCTCATGGAAAATGGTCTTGAAATTCCGGTGAACCACAAGCTTGCCAAGAAGAACGAGACTGACTGGTCAAGCCGCGTTCTCTATCTAACAGAAAAATAAGAAGCTGCATAAAATTTAAGACGAGTTCAGACACCTGATATCAGTTGAATGCAGGATTTGAAGGCACAAGAAGCCAGCTCCGATATTTCTCTCCAAGCCGTCTGACTTCCCTTCTCCAATATAAGTCTTCAGCCCCGGTCAATACATCCGTATGACCGGGGTTTGGATTTAATGCCCATGTGTTTTTCAATATTTCCGAAGTCAGTTGTCCTCGGCTCCAACCGCTATATCCAAGAAAAAACCTGATATTACCATCTGCATATCTGTTATTGTTGATATAGTCGATTATGTCGTCAAGTTTAGCACCCACGTAAAGACCGGGCGACACTTCCATGGAACCTTCGAATCTGTCACCCATAGTGTGCAACATAAAAAGCCTGTCTGCCTCAACCGGACCGCCGCTGTAAACAGGCACTTCGGCACCAGCTTTCCAGTCGGGGAAAAGATCCTGAAGAGACACTGGAGTTATTTTGTTTAAAGCAAGACCTATGTGACCTTGATTATTATCCTCATCAAGAAGGAGAATTACACTGCGTTTGAAATACGGTTCGTCAAGCAATGGCTCTGCAATCAGCAGATCTCCCTTCTGCGGATTTACGATTGTCGGGTCCTTATATATGATTGATTCTAAATCCATGATAAATATTTTACCTTCTGATGTAAATTACATACTTATGAGCTTTTGCGCCTTACGCATGCAATGTCTAACTATATAACATATCAGACATAAGATTTCTTTTAAAAAGTTCGGGATTTTAGAATCAGACCTGATGCTATAAATGTAAATTAGCTATTTTGTATAAATGACTGATTTCTCATTAAAGTCCTAAGAATGCAGAACTAATCCATGAAGTGATTTATAAGGGAACCGAAAGATTTGTCTGAAATCTTTCGGTTCTCCCATAAGCATTTAAAATGTCAATGCGTTAACCTGAATCTATTGTTCAGATACTACCCTATTTACCTGTATATTCCTTATAAAGCATTATCAGATGTGAGGCACTCCAGCTGAAATGAGGAGCTTTGAGAGGCTTGCCGGTATGTGTGTCGTAGTTTTCATGTATAGGCAATCCCTCTTTCAATCCCTCCAGACTGTCAAACACCTGACGTGTATAAGCATCGGCAAGATCGTCATAACCGTAATTACGCAAACCGCTTATCGCAAAATATGTCTGGTCAAGCCATATCGGTCCGCGCCAGTAACCGCGGGGATTATATTTGGGGTTATCGGCAGCAACTGTAGGAAACGGGATATATGTTGAGAATTTGGCTGTATCCGTGAGAAGAGGCATCATTTTTGCAACCTGTTCCGGTGTTGCGATGCCTGTCCATAGCATAGTATATGCCTCACAACCGGGATCACCGACAAATGTACTGTCTTTTATCTTGCGGTCAAAGAAGAAATTGCGACGGCTATCAAAGAAATAATCCGCAACCTTATCGCCATAGTCCGGGGCATCGAACTTCTCACCAAGTATTCCTGCGAACTTTTTTAGGAAACCGCACTCATGAGCAAGATAGGCATTAAGGTCAACACTTTCCTGATTCATGCTCCATGCATCGTCATAACCATCATTCGCAAGCATTTCCACATCATCGAAGCGTATTGCGTTATCCATGCCGCTTTCCCATGCCGCAGCTTCAAGGGTTCCATCGGTAGATCCATATTCGCACATCCCGTTTCGGTCATGGTCACGCTTGGCATACCACCATTTGTAGTATGACATAAGCTGAGGATACATTTCAGCCAGAAACTCCTTGTCACCGGTAGCCTCATAAATTTTATCAACCGCCCAGCACACCAGCGGCGGCTTGCTGTCACGGGCATTGTTTTCGGCAGGATCCGTATAGATGCAGTCGATTATCATGCCATCGGGCTGCTGATAATCGAACATAGCCCGGATATTGTTTTTTGCGAGTTCAGGGTCAAAGCTCGCCGCACCGGCACAAAAGCGCCAGCTGTCCCACGCCCACAGCCCAACGAAGTATCCTACCGCATGACTTGGAATTATTCCGTCATGCAGCAGTCCTCCCCTCGCGGCACGGTGGTTGGAAGCAAGCGTGGTCATCGCTTTAACGGCTATGCGGTCATATTCGGCAGGCATGTCATCACGAAGCGTAGATGTGAGATACCCTTCCCAACGAAGTTTGTTGGATTCAAGTGCCGACAAAGGATTTTCAAGAACATCCACACTCTTGTTCAACCCTGCGTATGCTTCTTCCGGAGAACAAAAGAAAGCGACACTTACATAGCTACGGTTCTGATGCGGTGCGTTCGCCTGATAATTTCCATTATCCACATTCAGCTTTACATTCTGGGGAAAGGTAATTACAACCGTTTCTCCAGTAGGATGCACACTGATAACAGAGTTACCTGTCTGGCTAAGTTTCATCTCCGCAGCCCATCCATCTCCTGTAAATGCGAGACCTCCGGGAAGAGAATTATCTATAGTAAGCAACATCGTGTTGGCATCAATGAAATTTAACCGCTGGGTGATCGCGCCATTCTTATATTCCGAAGAAATGACAAGCTCACCCGGATAATAACACACCGAATCCTTAAGACTGATGCCCGAATCCATGCCGGATACAGTAACGGCACACTTCGCCAGCCATTCTCGCCTGTTCATGTCAATACTGTAAGGACCGCAGAACCCATTTATCCATTTCTCTTTCTCAGGAGGGGTGAAACCTATCCATGAACCCGCATCTGTGAACAGACCGTAGTGACGATGCAGAGTGTCCGGAGTATAGGATATATCGAATATGTTCGGGAAGTCATACCGACGTTCAGAGGAAGCGGATGCCTTTGAACAGGACTGGGAGATAACGGCGACAAGAACCATCGCCGTTATTGTAAATATGTTATGCTTATTTCGTAACATGACTATCTGATATTACTGGTCGTAAAACAAAGCTGAACGAGCGTTCAAGGGGCATTATCGAGTATTCAGGATGAACTCGGGCACCCCAGGTATTGTCCCCCCCCACACCCATCATAAGATGGTCTATGTTAAGTGTGACAATATCCTTTTCCGCAATACTGCCTCCATGTCGGCGTTCGATCATCGCAGGCACATATTCAAGATCCGTCATAGGAAACTTGAATGCACCTGCATTGAAAGGAATCTCGGCTGCGACGGAAATTCCACAACCGCTATTGTCAACAAGCGACATATGGCGCACATCACAATGGTTCCCTGTTTCCTGGGCACGAACATAAGGATGATATTGTTCCCATACCTTTGACTCGTACAGCCCTATAAGAGCGGAAGACTTGCGGTCCGGATAGCTTTCGTGAGGTCCTCTGCCATACCACTTCATGTTGTCATAACCACCTTGAAGAGCCATTGTCATGCCAAGTCTCGGCAATTCGGGCAATGGTCTGCATCCCGGCACAAAACGCATGTCTACTTTTACCGAATTGTCGGAAGCCACTTTGTATTCAAGATCAACAGTCACATCAAGATGACGGATTTCATATGACGCTCTGACACGAACAGCACCGGATTCGGTCTCATCACATGCAAACTTCACAAGTCTCAATGAATCAGGAGCGGTTCTCCAGACCCCGCAACGTTCAAGATGACCGTTAGGGATGTCATTGTCCGTGAGGGGACGCCAGAAATTGGGAACAAGCGGAGACTTTATCATTTCCTGTTCTCCGGAAATCCATGAATGCATGAAGCCGTCTGATTCGCTGAACGAAATAGAAGTTCCCGCACCGGAAACAAATATATTCCCATCTTTTCTGTCAACCGTGAGTTTGCCACCTGTTGTGTTTTGCCCGATTTCCGTGGATCCAGGACGCACAATCCACTGACCGCTTGCCATCTTTTCACCAGCAGGTACCATTGGAGAATCCTTCTTTGTAACTGCCCACAATGTAAGGAAATACTCCTTTCCATCCGAAGGCAACTGTTCCAATGGTATATTCACTACTCTTTTGTCACCAGGGGCTATAAACGGAAAATCCAATTCTCCTTCTTTGACCATGATTCCGTCTCCGTCAAGCCGCCAAACAAGTCGATAATCATTCAAAGAAATGAAATCATGCCGATTCTCCACCTCTATTCCCGTCTTACTGAATGGCACGGGACTGAATTCAACATACTGGAGCACCCTCTTTACCTCTGCAAGATGAGGATGTGGCACACGCGAGGCATCAACAAGTCCGTTGGCGCAGAAATTGGAGTCATTCACAACGCCTGCAAAGCCCATATCTCCGCCGAATGCCCATATTTTCCGCCCTTTTTCATCTCGTTTTTCAAAAGTCTGATCCACCCAGTCCCATATAAACCCACCTTGAAGTTGGTCATATTTATAAATAAGATCCCAGTAATCATGAAGATTGCCGACACTGTTGCCCATTGCATGGGCGTATTCACACATTATCAAAGGGCGATCATCGAGTTGATTTACATGACGGCGCAGTGACCATACTCTCGGATACATAGGACAATAGATATCACTTTTCGCATTGTATCCTCCACCTTCATACTGCACGGGACGAGTGCTGTCATTGGCGTGGGAATAATCATAAAGCGTTTCAAAATGCCTGCCATATCCGGACTCATTACCCATTGACCATGTCACCACAGATGTATAATTACGGTCACGTGCCATCATACGGCTGAAACGTTCGATAAACGCGCCCTCCCATTCAGGATAGTTCGCAAGCGTGCCGTCCGGATGATCCTGCATCCCATGACTCTCTATGTTCGCCTCATCAACAAGATACAGTCCATATTCGGTACATAATTCATACCACGCGTAATTGTTGGGATAATGACAGTTCCTGACGCCATTGATATTGTTGAGTTTCATCAGGCGAATATCTTCAAGCATAGAGGATACCGACACCGTACGCCCCTTGTGCGCGTCATGTTCATGACGGTTCACTCCCTTGAAAAGAACAGCTTTTCCGTTGATTAGCTGACGACCGTTATTCATCTCCACAGTGCGGAAACCGAAGGGATGGGTGAATGATTCAAGCTGAGTGCCTGATACGTCAAGATGCGTCACAACAAGCGTGTAGATATTCGGCGTTTCAGCATTCCAGGGTCTGACATTCGCCACATATTTGTCGAATCGAACCAAGGTGTCCGAAACAGAACGCAATGAATATTCCGACTTATAAATCTCGTTGTCACGGTCAAGCACTTTAACAGAAATACGCTGTCCTTTTTCAGGCGCGGTCATCCGTATGTCAAGCGACAGTTGTCCGTCCTTATAGCCATTCACGAGCGGGGCTTCAATACGGAAATCCTTCACCCGGCTCTTGGGTCGCGCACAAAGATATACGCTTCGTTCTATGCCGCTGTATTTCCAATAGTCCTGACCTTCAAGATATGACCCGTCACTGTATCTGAACACTTTAACGGTCAGTCTGTTGTTCCCCGACTTGAGATAATCGTTAATTCTGAAGCGAGACGGAAGACGACTGTCTTCGGCATATCCCACAAATTTTCCGTTAACCCATACATAATAGGCAGACTCCACCCCTTCGAAATCGATGAATACATCATTTCCTTTCCATGAGGACGGCACTGAGAAATTTCTGGAATAAACTCCTACCGGATTATAATCGGACGGCACAAAAGGGGGATCGGCAGGAAAGGGATAACGCGTATCTGTATAAATCGGAGAATCGAATCCCTGCAATTCCCAGCTTCCCGGGACTTCTATGTCCCGTGCGTTTTTTAATCCTGAAAGATGAATATCATCCGGACAAAGGGAAGCATTCCTGAAATAGCGGAATTTCCACTTGCCGTCAAGCGATATCCGTCGCTCTGCCGCAGGATTCACATCATATCTTGTGTCAGCAGGAAGATTTCTGGATTCGAGAGCAAACTTTTCATTGATAAACGGTATGAAATGTGCTGTCATTTCCTCCCTGTTGATTGAATTGACTGTCGGATCCTGCCAAGGCACACCCGCACCTGCGGACAATGCACACGACAGAACCGCCATAGATATACATAGATTTGATATATGTTTCATGGTAAGTCTTAGAAGCTGTTTAAAAGCTACAGAAAAATGTAACAAGAAACGGTACGCTGAAATCCACCACAAATCCGTGATAGATGGAAAGCACCACAAATTCCTTGCCGGAGACGTTAGTAATTATCGGCAAAGTAGTATCCATGCTCGTGGCTCCACCCGAAGAAATCGGAGCAAGAGGTCCGAACCATCTGTATATCAGCGGAGCACCGAGAAGCGTTATGATCTCACGACATATATTCGCAAGCAGCGCTATGGTTCCGAGTTCCGCACCCCTATATTCTGTAATGAATATGCTTGACAGAGAATAATATCCTAAGCCGGATCCTACAGCAAGCATATCCGAGACACTTCTGTCGGGGAATAACAAAGAGATCGCCGAGCATCCCGCCAATGTTCCGATGATTGTTATCAACGGAAGCAGCAACATCACACCGCTTTGGGTGCGCAGACTTTTCAAGGCTGAGAAATCACTGCCCACACCGATACCTACGCAAAACATCAGCATTGCAAGAGCTGTAAAGCTGACATCAAAACCGAAATCATCGATATGCAGCAGTCCGGTCATGCCAGCGATAATGCCGAGAATAAAGAAACCTACTATTATAAGACTTCCTTTCATCGCACTTCACCCCCTTTCCCGGATTCACGTGTTTTCCTGCGCACCGCAACCCGCCATAATGCATACGCGAGAATTGATGACCCGGCAACGCCTCCAGACGTGATAACCAGAGCCTCCATTCCTAAGGAAGCAATTCCCTTTACTATTCTTTCATCACCTCCGGCTTCGACACCCAACAGGAAAAGCAACAGCCATATGAGCACAGAGATTATTCTTCCGAGGAGACGGAGATTCCGTCTCCTCAGAAGCCATCCGGCTAAAATACCGGATGCCATTATAAGAATAATCTTAAACATGGATACCTTTTATTCGATTAGTTATAATGCTGAATTGGAATTTATTTCAGTAAGAGGAACAGGATAGAAAGCCTTCGACTCGTCAAAACCGGGACGACCGGCATTCTTCAGAGCCTCTGCTGTCTTTCCCCAGCGGCGGAGGTCATACCAACGCCAGTTTTCAAGAGGAAACTCTATCATACGTTCATGTTCTATCTGCGCACGCACCGCATCCTGCGTCGTGCCCTGCATCGGAGGCATGTCTCCATGCACATCCCTGATTTCATTAATCAGCGGAACCGCGAGTTCTGGATGTCCCTGCTCGTTCAAAGCCTCCGCCTTCATGAGCAATACATTTGAATAACGCATTAAGGGAACATTTATCGCACAATAATTGGTTTCAAGTCCCGCCATATCCGCAGGCATGAATTTACGGAATGCAGGCTTGTCCGCGCCATTGAACCAGTCATCGTAGTCATGTCCATACACCCTTCCGCTGCCGTCGTTATAGTAATCGCATTTAAAGAAGATGGTTGCATACATGCGGGAATCATAACGTCCCGTAGTAGCTGTCATTCCCTCTTTGCGGAACTCATTCATAAGAACGGTGGATGGAAGAATCTCATCCCAACCCCAGAGTTCGCTGCACCCAATCCAGCGATGCATCTGTGTACGGTAATTGGCACCGTTTGCAGTGCTCATCGATGTCTGAAGTTCGAAAACCGACTCCTTGCAGTTTTTATTCGATGCATCGAACATAGAAGCGTAATTCTTCTCAAGACTATAACCTGTAACTTTGTCAAGGGCAGTCACCGCAGCTTTAAGGAACTCGTCCTTGCGCGCCGGCTCCTCATATGCACGCGTGAGGTTGGCAAAACCAAGATAGGCGTAAGCTGCCCCGCATGTGGCACGGCCAAGATTATCTGAGCCATATCCGGCAGGAAGAGAAGTCGCATCTGTCAGATCCTGCATTATGAAATCCCAGGTATCCGTTCTGGATGACAATCCACGGTTCAGATCATCCGGGTCGGTGATATAATGGTCTCTTACAATTATTTCCTTCCAGTTAAGTATCAGTTTCAGATGATAATACGCACGCAGGAATCTCGCCTCTTTCACAATCTGAGAACGTACAGAAGGATCAATGGCTCCGTCAGGAATCTCAGCCACTTTCTCTATGACCTGATTCGCAAAACTTATACCTGTATAGTTATTGCTCCAGTAACTTGTGAACTGCGAGTTTCCATTGGTGAATGAGAAATTATAGAGTTCCATCCAGTTGGGATAATTCGGGACATCGGAACCGATTGTCACCACATCCTCGCGAAAAGCCTCCACCGGCCATTTCACTTCGGCGAACTCCCAGGTGTCGATATAATATTCAAGTTGTGAATATGCGGCGGCTATTCCGGCTTGCGCATCCGCTTCATTGCGCCAGAAGTTGCCTGATGTCAATTTATCGGGAGACTCCACTGTGAGATAATCCTCACATGATGTCAGAGTTGATGCAGCCAGAAGCATTGCTGCAGGAAACAATATATGTTTTTTCATGTTGATTGCTGTTTAATTGTTAGAATGTGAGCTGGGCACCGATGGTGAAGCTGCGGGTGAAAGGATAGATAAGTCGGTCTATACCTGTGTTGAGAACGTTGGCACGGGAGAATTCAGGATCCACACCCTTGTAGCCTGTTATAGTGAAAAGGTTCTCTGCACTTACATAAAAACGCAAATTCTCTATGTATGCCTTGCGTGTAATAGATGACGGGACCGTATAACCCAACTGCAGTTGACGCAGACGCAGAAAACTCCCGTTTTCAAGGAAACGGTCTGATTCTTTAAGGTTGCCGTTGGGATCATTGAAGATAGCCCGGGGCATTGTGGTGTTTCTGTTTTCCGGAGTCCACGCATCAAGTGTTGTCGCAAGGAAGTTCGAACCGGCATTCATGCTTTCATACAGATAGCGGTTGCCGTTATAAATCTTATAATTGAACGCACTTCCCAACACAGCCATAAGATCGAATCCTTTCCAGGCGACATTCAGATTGAGATTCACCTCCAGCTTGGGTATTCCCGAGCCACAATACTCCTTGTCGTTTTCATCTATCACTCCGTCTCCGTTAACATCCACAAAACGAATATCTCCGGCATCCGCATACGGCTGAAGTTTCTCACCCTTGCTGTTTACATAATTTGCCGCCTCCTCGTTGCTCTGGAATATTCCGTCGGTACGAAAAAGATAGAATGAGCCTATAGGTTTGCCTACCATTGTCTGAGTAGGGAAATGCTCTGTTCCGAATTTCAGACCCTCTCCGTATATTATCTGATTCTCATCGGAAAGTTCAAGCACCTTGTTGCTTGTTGTGGAAAAATTCATCCCTATATTCCAGTCCCATCCTGCTTTTGAATCCTGATAATTGATTTCGAACTCAATACCGGTGTTACGCATCTTGCCTACATTGAGAATCGGATTCGAGAGTCCGGCAGATGGAGGAAGAACCTTGGTTATCAGAAGATCTTCAGTCTTGTTGTAATAGTAATTGAAAGATCCGTTGAGACGATTGTTGAAGAAGCCATAATCTATACCGATATTCTTTGTGTCGGTTGTCTCCCACTGGAGATTGCGGTTTTCAAGTCCTCTCGCGATGCTTCCTGCCCAGGCATTGTCTCCGTTGCCCTGCACATATCCTTGATTCTTGCTGTTGTAGGTGCTGATAAGCGAGAGGAAGTCATAATAGCCGAGTGCGTTCTCATTGCCGAGTCGTCCCCAGCTCGCACGCAGCTTCAGATTGTTGAATGCCGTTGTTTTCGGGAAGAACGACTCCTCTGATATTCTCCATCCTACGGCTACTGACGGGAACGTACCCCAACGCTTGTCTTTACCGAATTTGCTTGACCCGTCATGGCGGACTGTAGCCTGAAACAGATAACGGTTGTCAAAGTTATAGTTGACGCGTCCGAAAACAGAGAAACGTCTGTAATCCCAGCGCGAGCCGTCACCGTCATATGTGCCGCCTGTGCCTGCGCCGATTGTGGAGAAATCAGGATCAAGGAAGCCTCCGGGCTGTTCTCCTGTAACGAGCTGACCGTCTTCTACCTTATAGGTAATTGTCTTTCCGATTACTCCCACATAATTCCAGGTATATCTCCGCGCCATTGTGGAGGTTCCTGCAACTGCATTCACAGAATGCTTGCCAAATTCTTTGTTGAAAGAAAGAACATTCTCCCACACATGCTCTTCCCAATAGGCAGTTGTCTCGCTGCTCTCGGGATATTCCTGTTTGGAGCGGATATCCGCCACATATGGAGCCGTGTGATATTTATCACGCTCATGTTCACCGCGATATGCGTAGCTTGTCTTGAAACTAAGCCAAGGGGTGAAACGCGCTGTTATGGCTGCGTTGGCTGTGGTGTGGTAATACCTCGAGTCAGCCTGTCTGAAATTATTGTCAGCCATGACGTTGCGGTTGTTGGGCAAGCCGTTGAAATCAGTAAGTCCATATCCATATTCGTTTTCAGCATCATACACAGGCACAAGAGGTGAAATGCCATACATTTCCTTGATCTGATATTGAGGCTGACGGCTTTTTGTATATTTAAACGCCATGTTTGCTTCAAAATCGAAAATGTGTTTTGTCGCGTTAAGCTTGACACGCGCATTATCCATTGTGTAATCGTTGCCGAGGAAAATTCCTTTCTCATCTGAATGATTATAGCTTACAGAATATTTTCCAAGATCTCCACCACCGCGCACACTGAGCATATAGTTCTGTGTGAGACCGGAGCGTGTCATTGCGTCCTGCCAGTCGGTATTCACACCTGTGTCAGCCGTTATGTAAGCCGGTGAGGAGAGCATTGAAGAAGCATCATACATTTCCGGATGAAGAGCCACATGCTCGTTCCAGTTGTCATACATCTGACCGTGAACCTGCTTGTATTCATCGGCATTGAGCATCTTGAATTTATTGGCAATCCTGGTAAAACTTACATATGCCGAGAAGTCTACTTTTACCTCGCCTTTCTTTCCATTTTTCGTAGTAATTATTATAACGCCGTTGGCTGCTACCGACCCATAAATGGCTGCTGCCGCACCATCTTTCAGCACTTCCATAGAATCTATGTCCTGCGGATTGACTGAGTTGATGTCACCCGGGAATCCGTCTATTATATAAAGAGGCTCATTGTCTCCAAAGGTCTTGACACCTCTTATTTTGACCTGGATTCCAGCTCCGGCGTTGCCTCCAGCCTTCATGATGTTGACACCAGCTATCTTTCCCTGAAGAGCCTCTGCCGGATTCGTTGCGGTCCTCTTTGCAAGATCATCTCCGTTCACACTTGAGATAGCACCTGTCATGTCACTCTTCTTCATCATGCCGTAACCGACAACAACGAGTTCATCAAGAAACTGAGTGTCTTCTTTAAGCGTCAAATTAATGACACTGCGTCCCTTGACTGCAATCTCCTGAGTCGCGAAACCGACATAAGAAACAACAAGCGTGCCTTTAGGATTGACATTAAGCGTGAATTTTCCGTCAAGATCTGTAGAGACTCCGTTGGTTGTCCCCTTTTCTAAGACTGTGGCTCCGATTACAGGATCTCCATTTTCTTCAGTTATCACACCTGTCACAGATTGTTTTTGAGCCCATGCCTGAAAAGGTAATGTCAGGCATAAGAGAAGGAGCATCTGTAGAACCCTTCCTTTTAACTGAGTTTTGTTTGCCATGATAATATAAGGTTAGTGGACAAATTTTATGTCGCTAATTTATTTCCACTTCATGGCATAATAAAAAAAATTCAATCTAAAAACTATCTACAATTCTAAAAGCAAGCAGTTATGTTTGTCTACAATCAGAATTAGTTCACCTTTTATTATCAGGACTTTATATAAAAACCAATGTATACAGGGCACCTATTTTACACAAATCCGGCGACATCTCGTTTTCAAACGTTTCTAAGATATTCTTCAAGGCTGTCTTCCTGATTCAGCGCCAAGGATTTTCTAAGTCGATAGCGGTTCATATTTACAGTACGCGGCTCAAGACCGAGCAGAAGAGAGATTTCTTTTGTCGACAATTTTCCTCTGATAAGCAATGCGAGATTGCGTTCTCCCTTGGTAAGCGAAGGGTGTTTTTCAATGAGTCGCATCAGAAAGTCTTTGTTTCTCTCTTCTACATTCAACAGAAATGTCGTACCGTTTTTATCATTCGTACAGTTAGTCGTGATAAAGGCATTTATTTTCTTAAGGTGCGCCCCTATCAATGAGGAATCCATCTTATAACCTTCCTTTATCATCTCCTTTATCTTATCCATTATCTCGTTTCGACTTTTGAGGAAAGCTGCGAATCCGGTAAGTTCCCTGCGGTTTGACTCAAGGAGGGTCTGGGCGTTCTCAAGTTCAAGCTGCTGTTGACGCACTTTAAGAGAATCAACCTCCTTTGCCGACATCTCAAGTTTATGGCGGGTTTCTATAAGCTGAAGATTCTTTTTATGGCGGTTCTTGATATAATAAAGCAAAAGACACACCGCACAGAGAACTATAAATGTTACAAGCAGAATGATGTTTCTTATCAGCAACTCTATCTTGTATTCCTGCTCCTGCTTGTCTATGGCAATCCTCTGGTCTTCGAATTTTTTCCGCGACAGATCAAGTTCTGTGTTCCGGAGGCGATTGTTTTTCTGCAATTGAGTGGAAAGATCCGACATCATTCCGAGATATTCGTATGCCTTGCGGTAATCCCCTTTCATCGCATATACCATCGAAAGATACTCATAATTGTCACAAAGAAGTTCTTTGGCTTCGATACTGTCTATGTAAACTTTTGCCTGAGCAAGCGCAGTTTTTGCATCATCCGGTCTTCTGGCATAATAAAGCTGTTTTCCCTTATTGTTGAAATTTTCGCCAAGAGCCCAGTTGTTGCCGAGATGTTTATTGATTGCTATCGCCTCTTCAATCATTCCGAGTTTCTCATTGGAGTCTCCGGAATACAGACACATGCTGTTGAGATTCTTTGCGATACCTTTAAGATTCTTGAGCTTTCTGTTTATTTCAAGTGCCCTGCGGAAGAAATGCTCTGCAATCACATATTCATGAAGATTGAGCAACATGACTCCGCGCTCATTGTAACAGTCTGCCACAAGTGCAGAATCCCCGGATGCCCTGAACATGGAAGTGGCACGGTCATTGAGTTCCGCGGATTTCTGATAATCACCCAATTTGCTGAAAACTCTCCCCTGAAGCTTATATAGCCTTGCCTTCCATTGCGTGTCCCCATCCTTTATGAGACCTTCCGCATCATAAAGTATGTGTATGCTGAGATCAAAATTGCCGAGAAGCTGCTCTGCCTCTCCATACATTACAGTAGCCGCTATCGTAGCAGAATCAGGATGAGCGGTATCACATAGTTTCAACGCTCTGTTGGCAAGTCCGGATGCCTTCTTGGGATCGCTTTCGAGAACAGAAGACGCTTCTGCCAGTATGGCACGCACTTCGACAGAGTTATCCGCAGCGCATATTCCCGTGAAGGGGATAACGCATATAATAATAAATATCGCGGACATTAATGAAAAACGATATGACATATAAGGCATAGGGAAAAACCGGAATAAGGAAATATGTTTATAAAAACAATTTGATGAATCACGGAGATACGGACGCAAATATACGAAAATATATCAGAAAACGGCACATGCCGGATTAAAAAAATATTTTGCAATAATTTGACTGTTTTGATTGTTATATAAACATGAATTCGACTATAAATGACAAATCTTCGTTAAAGCGCCTCAGCATGGCGGGACTTCTTGTGACTCTGGGCATCGTGTTCGGAGACATAGGCACGTCCCCCCTTTATGTCATGAAGGCAATAGAGAGCGTGACACCTGACTACTCTCCCGAATATATCATCGGAGCTGTATCCTGCGTTATCTGGACTCTGACATTGCAGACTACAATAAAATACGTATTGCTTGCCTTAAGAGCCGACAATAAAGGAGAGGGCGGCATTCTCGCATTATTCGCATTGCTTAGAAAAAAATACGGAAAGAAGCTATGGATAGTAGCCGCCATCGGTGCAGCCGCACTGGTTGCCGACGGTGTAATAACACCGGCTGTGACCGTCACCTCCGCAATAGAAGGTCTTGAAATCGTAATGCCTCATGTCCCTATAATCCCTATTGTGACATTGATCATTCTATTCATTTTCATAATGCAGCAGATGGGAACCGGTAAAATCGGCAAGTTTTTCGGACCGTTCATGTTATTATGGTTTCTGATGCTTGGCACATTAGGTTCTCTCAACATACACCTGTGCCCGGGAATATTCAAGGCATTCAACCCCTGGTGGGCAATCAAGTTATTGTGCACCAACCCCGAATGGTTTCTTATTCTTGGCGCGGTATTCCTGTGCACGACAGGAGCTGAAGCATTATACTCCGATCTCGGACATTGCGGGCGCAAGAATATATCCGTCAGCTGGATATTCGTAAAAATAATGCTGATTCTCAATTATCTCGGACAGGGAGCATGGCTCCTTTCATCCCACAAAGACGCAGGAATCAACCCGTTCTACGGAATTATGCCCGAATGGTTTACCTTTATCGGGGTGATAATGTCTACCGGTGCCGCCATTATTGCCAGTCAGGCATTGCTGAGCGGGTCGTTCACGATTTTCTCGGAAGCAATGAACCTCGTATTATGGCCCAAACTCAAGATTAAGTACCCATCTCGTGAAAAGGGACAATTATATATTCCGGCTGTCAACTGGGCTCTGCTGGCGGGATGTCTGCTGACAGTACTTATTTTCCGTGATTCAAGCCACATGGAGGCGGCATATGGTCTTGCGATAACTATCACCATGCTAATGACGACTGTGCTCCTGACCTTCTATCTGCACAGCCTGAATGTAAATATTGTGATCTGTTCGGCTTTCATTATTTTCTTCGGTATCATAGAGGGTGTATTCTTTATCGCCAATCTTTTCAAATTCACACATGGCGGATGGTTCAGCATCCTGATTGCCGGCATTGTGGCTACAGTCATGATTATATGGAACAAAGCGATAAGGCTTAGAACCTCATATGTCCAGTATTACGACATAGGCAAGGCAAAAGAGATAATAGTAGACATAAAGAATGACCATGAGATTCCGAAATTCGCTTCGAATCTCGTTTACCTGGTCCAGACATCCGATGACAAAAATATAGAAAGTAAAGTTATATATTCGATAATCAACAAACAGCCGAAACGGGCAGACCATTACTGGTTCGTTCATGTGACACATGTTGACGAACCCGAAACTCTTGAATATTCCGCAAAAGTGATTGTGCCGGAGACTATATACCGAATCGACATGTTTCTTGGCTTCAGAGTACAACCCAAGATAAACGTATATCTAAGACAGGTCATAGAGGACCTTGTAAAAGAGGGGAAAGTAGATCTCAGGAGCGGTTATACCTCACTGAGAGAAAGAGGAATTGCCGGAGACTTCAGATTCATCATCATACGACGCATCTTCTCTCCTTCGAGCAGTTGTCCCCGCACTGCAGCGTTTATCATGCGAATGCACCAGTATCTTCGCCGCATCGGCATTACCGATCAGGAAGCTTTCGGTCTTGATACAAGTATGGTGACAGCCGAAACTGTACCGCTCATCATCAACACCACACCGGGAAGACGTATCGTAGCGGAGAAAAATCCATCTGAATAGTCTTATGGCAGACAGGAGATGTAAACAATAAAAAAAGGAGGTGATAACACCTCCTTTTGTGACTCCTGCAGGATTCAAACCTGCAACCTTCTGATCCGTAGTCAGATGCTCTATTCAATTGAGCTAAGGAGCCATTCTGTGATTCGTGCAGGATTCAAACCTGCAACCTTCTGATCCGTAGTCAGATGCTCTATTCAATTGAGCTAACGAACCATTCCGCGTGCGGATTATTTCCGATTTGCGATTGCAAAATTAATACTTTTTCATGATTCCGCCAAATATTTCTTAACTTTTTTTCCAAAAATATTCTATTCCGCAATCACCCACAATGCCGTTGATTGGAGGAGCTGTCTTAACAATCCTTACACTTATTTCATCAACAAAACCCCAACGACCTGATATTCTTTGAGATATAGACAACGCTACAGACTCAAGCAATCTGCGTTCTCTATGCATCTCCATTTTTATCTCTTCATATATGTCGGCATACGAAACAGATGTTGACAAATCCTCCTCTTTGAATAACGCGGCATCGTAGCTTACTGTAACATCAACTACATATTCGTTTCCTACCTTTCGCTCCTGATCATAAACCCCTATCCGGGAATTAAACCTCAGACCGCTAAGACAGATACGAAACACATTGCTGCAATCCATATGTCACAGAGGCATTTTGTCTATTCTGCGCTGATGACGACCACCCTCAAATGGAGCAGCGAGATACGCATCGACTATACTCTTTGCGAGAAACTCCGATATGAATCGGGCTGGCAAGACAAGAAAATTGGCATTGTTATGACGCTTGGCAAGATCTGCCAGATCTTCCATCCAGGCGAGTGCGGCGCGAATGCCCTGGTGCTTGTTTAACGTCATCCCTATTCCGTTGCCCGAACCACACATGGCGATTCCGAACGAACATTCACCTTTCTCCACTGCGGACGCAGCGGGATGGGCATAATCGGCATAATCGCATGATTCCTCACTGTCCGTGCCGAAATCAACGACCTCATACCCTTTTCCCTCCATATATTTCTTGATCACTTCTTTAAGTTCATAGCCTGCGTGATCACTTGCAAATGCCACTTTTTCCATATTTTGACTTGGTTTACTTAACTATGTTCAACTATTTATACAAGATACTCAAAGAAAAAGATTACACTTTTTTCTTTTTTATACTTCCTTGAAATATTTTAGCGGTAAACGCATATCTTACAAGGATGAAATTCACGGGCACGCATATTGCCAATGCCGGCAACAACGCCAGTGTGGGACCTACGACACCTTTGAATATGGCAACCAATCCGGTCTGCATGCCCATATTTATAAGATGACTCAAGGTGAATGCAAGACCCTTCTTCGCATTCGGATTGCTCCTGAACGTGAAATAGCTTGAAAGAAAGAAATTCGCAATGAAACTTATCGCATAACTGATCAGTGTGGAAACAACGGCTGTTGTTCCGACAGCCATGAGAAACACTATGTACATCCCATATTGAAGCACTGTCGCAAAACCGCCTACTGCAATAAAACGTATCAGCTCCGCCTTTTTGTCATTACTTCTTAAAATCTGATCTTTGTTCATTAACAGGTTAGACATAATACCGAAATTTTATTCCGTTTTACTTATTTCCTGATTTATTGAATATATATAATCAAGCAACTCCTGCCGTCCTGTCCCCTTTTCGGAAGATGTCACAAACACAGGCGGCAGTTCTTCCCATCTTTTCAGAAGCTCTTTTTTATATGCCTCCACATTTCGCTGACCAGCCACAGGACCGAGCTTGTCTGCCTTTGTGAATATGATCGAAAATGGAACTCCATTATCCCCGAGCCAGTCAAGAAACTCAATGTCGACTTTCTGTGGCTCATGTCTGATGTCAATTAGCACAAAAAGGGATGTCAGCTGCGCGCGCTCAAGTATATAACCTTTGATAATTTTTGAAAGTTTCTCCCTCTGCTCTTTTCCTCTGGCTGCATAGCCGTATCCGGGAAGGTCAACAAGATACCATTCACCGTTATCAACCTTGAAATGATTGATAAGCAACGTTTTTCCCGGTTTCTGCGAGGTTTTGGCAAGACTTTTGCTTCTGCCGAGCATATTGATAAGAGACGATTTGCCAACATTGGATCTTCCTATAAAAGCATATTCCGGCACATCTGTCGCAGGACATTTGTGCGGATTCTCGTTGCTTATCTCATATTTGATATTCTTTATTTCCATAACCATACGATTTTAATAAATATATCAAGATACAAAACAGAGTGAATGGATAAGGTTCAGTCCCTCACGAACTTTAGCACTCTCAAGCACTACGGCTACAGTCGTGTCTGACGCACCTTCCGAGATCGCTTTTACATCGACATCCGCACCGCGCAGCGTCTCGACGATACGCGCTCCGAGTCCCTTTGCTGTTTTTATGCCTTCGCCTACAACCGCAATGACAGACAGATCGTCGGTCTTTTCAATCGAAAGAAGCTCTCCCGACTGAATTTCAGGAGAGAACTCAAGTTTCAGCTGCTCCAGTGCTTTCTCACCATCCGACTGCGGCATAGCAATCGAGAATGTTTTTTCTTCCGATGGCTGAGCGACCAGAAACACACTGATTCCGTTCCTTGCCATCGCATTGTAGGCACGGGAGTTTATCTCAGCAACATTAGATGCCAACGGACCTGACATGGATATCATTGATGTGCTGTTGAGCGATGACACACCTCTCGCCTTCCCTTTTCCGGGTGCGTTGTCAGAAATGAGTGTTCCCGGTGCTGTAGGATTGAACGTGTTAAGTATCTTTATAGGTATATTCTTGTGAAACACGGGATATATCGTTGGTGGATAGATGACTTTGGCTCCGAAAGAACATAATTCCATACTTTCGACAAACGACATGCTCGGTATGATTGCCGCCTCTTTTATTATCCTTGGGTCGGAAGTCAGAAAACCATCCACATCTGTCCAGATCTCCAGAAGATCGGCATCAAGAGCGGCGGCTATCAGAGCAGCGGTGTAATCACTCCCCCCCCTGCCGAGGTTCGTGATTTCTCCGGTGTTGCGGTCAGTCGAAATAAACCCGCCTGCAACAGCATGTCGCTCTAACGGCAGCGCGAATTCTTCTTTTATCAATTTCTCCGTCAATCCCCGGTCAGCTATGTTGCGGTTGAACCACTTTTCTGTCTTGATGAAATCAAGTGAATTGTGATGACTTGCATTTTCAAGCATTGCGGCTACTATCACTGAAGACATCCGCTCTCCGAAACTCACGACCTCAGCCAGAGTGCGTTCCGGCAAAAGCCGTATCAGTGTCAGCCCCTTGTAACGCTCTTCGAGCTGGTCAAGCAATTCATCGACTTTCGCAAGAACCTCCGCTTTCCTCTCTTCCGGAACCAAAGCGGATATTATATCATAATGACGCTTACGGATCACTTTCATTTCATCCGTATAGTCCTCCTTACCTTCCGAGGCTGATTTGGCAGTAGCTATAAGCCTGTCGGTCAAGCCACCAAGTGCCGAAACGACCACTATCGCAGGGATCTCAAGCCCTTCGACTATGGCTTTCACATTGCGGAGACTTTCGACAGTACCAACAGATGTGCCACCAAATTTCAATACTTTCAACATCTAAAAATCATCTAACGTTTATGACCTATCCGGCACTGCGGATAAACATATATTGCAAAAATACAAAAAAAAATGCAAACAGAACCTATTTTGCCGCCACGGTGTTTAACTTAAAAAAAATTCCACTACAGATGAAAAACACTTTGGACATAGATACAGATCATGACAGGCTGGATTTCAAGCCTGTCACAAAAGCTGATATACCGTTATTAATGAAGTATTTCACAAGATTTCCATCCCGCTCGTGCGATTTCTCGATAGGCGGCACGCTGATGTGGTCGGATTTCTATGGTTACAGATATGCTGTCTGCGGCGACACTCTGTTTATCAAAGGATACGATCCTATTGCCGGAAGAAACATATATTACCAACCATCAGGATGCCTTCCTCAGGAAATATGGATGAGACTTATACGTGAGGATTGCCGGAACTCTCCCGACTCCTGCGCGCTGATTCCCGTAGAGTCTGAAACGAGTATTGATGAGGAAACGACAGATTCCTTTGATATGAGCCTCCGGGAATATCTCTATCCGATTGAACGATTCCTGCATTTCTCGGGAAAGAAAATGGAAAAAAAGAGAAATCACCTCAACTATTTTATTAATAATTATGATAATCTCTCAATAGAGTCTCTTTCCGAAGCAAATCTGCGGGAGGTTTCCGATTTTACGAAGAAATTCATGTCGGAGCATGACGATTCTGAATTATGTCTGTATGAGAACTGTCAGACATTAGGGGTTCTTGAAGATTTCCATTCATACCCCTTTGAAGGAATCGTCCTGAAAATCGGTGGCAAAATCATCGGATACACTTTCGGCGAGAAAATCGGAGACACGTTTTTCTGCCATGTAGAGAAGGGCGACATAACATATCGCGGGGTGTATCAGGCTCTTGCATCTTTCATGAGCCGTGAGATAAATAAAAATCATCCTGACGTGATTTTCCTCAACCGAGAAGAAGACATGGGTGATGAAAGCCTGAGATACAGCAAGGAATCCTATCATCCCGCACTGTATATAAACAAGCGCATTGAAAATATCTCTGTTTTAAATGAAAATTCTCTTTTGAGAATAGCATGATTTTATTAATTTTGCAAAGAACAATTTCCTTTAAAACATGAGCGACGTTCTTGTAATTATTCCAACATATAACGAAATAGAGAATATCTCAAATATCATCGACGCGGTGCTTGCATTGCCCGATGGATTCGATATTCTCGTGATTGACGATGCATCGCCCGATGGCACACAGAATGCGGTCAGAAAGAAGATAGAGCAATATCCCGGCAGGGTAAATATGGAATGTCGCACCGGCAAACTCGGACTCGGCACAGCATACATACATGGTTTCAAATGGGCATTATCCTGTGGCTATCAGTATATGATTGAGATGGATGCCGATTTCTCACACAATCCGGATGACCTTCCCAGACTGTATCATGCCTGCAAAGACAATGGCGCCGATATGGCGATAGGCTCGCGATATGTGTCGGGGGTGAACGTTGTGAACTGGCCCATGGGACGTGTTCTTATGTCTTATTTCGCCTCAGTCTACGTTAGGATGATAACGGGCATGAAACTCCGCGATGCCACGGCAGGATTCGTTTGTTATCGCCGGCGTGTGCTTGAAGAAATAAACCTTGACAGAATCAAGTTCAAGGGGTATGCTTTCCAGATAGAAATGAAGTTCAAGACTCATTTCAAGAAATTCAAAATTGTAGAAGTGCCCATCATATTTGTCAACAGGCAGCTGGGCACGTCAAAAATGAATTCTTCAATCTTTGGAGAAGCCGTATTTGGAGTGATACAACTGAAACTCGGCAGCATATTCAAAAGCAAAAGCTTCCGCTGATACGGAAGCTTTTGCTTTTTATACCATTATGATTATATACTATGATTATGAATTTGCCGAGCGGATATCTAATCCCTGTAATACTGCTGAAGATAGCATCTTGCAATGAAATCATGATTCCTCTCCACGAGAGAGTTATCGTCGGTTCCCGGAAATACCGCATCAGGCAGCCAATGGTTTTCAAACGCGAATTTCACAAGATCCGCAGGACATCTCCCTCTGACAGTCAGAAAATCAAATGCGTTTCTCCTCGCATAGCCGCGGTCATATAAAGGATTGTCCGGATCAGCTATGCATCTCGCGGCATTACGGGCAACAAGCATTCCTCGCCGGGGATTCACAAGAACAACAAAATCACAATCATTTTTCAATACCGGAAGGTGTTCCTGATTTTTATCCCAGCCCATGCTGTCGATAAAGAACCGGTTCATCTCTTCATAGTCTTTAAAGTACTGAATCCGCTTGCCTCCTGTAGCTGCGATAAATTTCTCATAATATGGATGAACGCCCTTGTCTGACACTCTTTCAGACGGAAGTTTTCCCTCCAGAATAAGCTGGAGCCACTCGGGTATAAAAAAAGCGAGCGGACCTGTCGGGTCTTCCATCATCGATCTCTCCATGCGATTGTGGAGCTTTGTCACATCATCGCTTTGCATCAGTTCCGGATCTGACATTATCTCAGTCAATGTAAGCCCGAATGCCGGAGTCATAAGATAACAATGCAGAAAAAGCCATGACCCGAAATGATATATGGCTTCCTTATCCTCGGGGTCATTCAATTCCAGTCCTCTCGCGAGATTGTACCCTTCCGGTTCAGGAGCCTCCTCATATATCGATTCAAGGTAGTCGAACGCAAATGAGGCGAGTTCCATTATTTTTTCGTCATGAGGATAAATCTGCCGTTTCTCCTCGCAAGACATTGCTATTACATACCACGTCAGGAATCTGACATCCTCGGCATTCAGTTCATAATCGACATATTCGTCAGTGTCGTCTTGAAACGGAACCGAATATCCGTACATACGTCTGTTGGCATCTACAAACGAACGCCAGATGCCCGCATCGGCTATGATATCCTGAAAATAACCAGACAGACACATCGCAAAACGCTTGCCTGTGCCTTCCGGCAACTCCTGCCCTATAACTGAATCATTATATTTTTCAAGCAGACAGCTGGCAACATCAAAATAAAACCTGTCAGTCGGCGACTGTCGGGGGAAGTCCGGTTGCCTGAACATAAAATCCCTTATATCAAGCGTTTCCATTCCTTTCATTTAAAAATGGATATGACATCGGAAACCGTCATCTTTTCCTGGGTGCCGGAGACCATATTTTTAAGCATGATGGAACCATCTTCAAGTTCGCTTTCTCCGACTATGGCTACAAACGGTATCTTCTCGGCATCGGCAAGCGCCATCTGCTTCTTCAACTTCGCCGCATCAGGATAAAGTTGAGCCGCAATTCCGGCATCACGCAGTTCTTTTACATATTTCATAGACTGCAAGGCTTCTGCCTCGCCGAAATTCACAAACATTACCTTCACCGATTCCGAAATCTCCTCTGGATACAGGTCCAGCTGATTCATCACATCATAGATTCTGTCTGCGCCAAACGATATGCCGACACCCGACAGTCCGGGCATTCCGAACACACCGGTGAGATTGTCGTAACGTCCGCCTCCTGTTATGCTGCCTATGGCAACATCAAGAGCCTTGACTTCTATTATCGTTCCGGTGTAATAGTTGAGACCGCGCGCAAGCGACAGATCTGCTTCTACCACACACTTGTGACCTAACGCTTCGATTCCGGCAAGAACCTGACGCATCTCATCCACACCTTTGATACCCTCTTCTGAATTTTTCAGAATACCAGCCATCACTGCGAGTTTATCGTCATTGCTGCCATTCATTTCAAGAATCGGACGCAACTTCTCTATGGCTTCTTCCGTCAGACCCTTCTCGCGAAGCTCGGCATTCACATTGTCGATGCCTATTTTGTCAATTTTGTCGATTGCTACGGTTATATCCACAATCTTGTCCGATGCACCGAGCGTCTCGGCTATACCGCTCAGTATCTTGCGGTTGTTTACCTTGATTGCTATATTTATCCCAAGATTGGCGAAAACAGTATCAATAAGCGACAGCAATTCAATTTCATTATTTAGAGAATCCGAACCTACAACATCTGCGTCACATTGGTAAAACTCACGGTAACGCCCTTTCTGCGGACGGTCAGCCCGCCATACAGGCTGAATCTGAAATCGTTTGAACGGCATCTGAAGGTCATTGCGGTGCTGAACCACAAAACGCGCGAACGGCACAGTAAGGTCATAACGAAGCCCCTTCTCGCACATTTTGCTGGCAAGATGTGGAACGTTGCGTTCCTCTATTTCCTCATTTGAGATAGACTTCAGGCAATCTCCTGAATTAAGGATTTTAAATAGAAGTTTATCTCCTTCCTCTCCATATTTACCCATCAATGTTGACAGGTTTTCCATGGCAGGGGTCTCAATCTGCTTGTAGCCAAAAAGTTTGAAAGCCTGCTTGATTGTATCGAAGATATAGTTGCGACGCGCCATCTCAATCGGAGAGAAGTCGCGGGTTCCTTTGGGAATGCTGGGTTTCTGAGCCATTTTATCGCGGTTTATTAGCTGTTTGAATATTTACGCGAATTTACAAAAAGTTCTTGACATTTTTAAAACATAAATATTAATTTTGCATAACAATCCGTCAAATTTACGTTTATTGGTTTTCATATATGTATCATATCAAATTTTCAGAGAAGATAAGGAATGCCGCGCCAGGACTAAGGGTGCTTGCAATAGAAGCTGCCGTTGAAAATCCACCTACACCGGATTCACTATGGCTCGACATAGAAAAAGAAAATGAGACAATCAGGAATAACTGCCCGTTAGAGTCGGTCAACAAACGTCCTGCCATCGCTGCAACCCGTGCCGCATATAAAAAATTGGGTAAAGAACCAAACAGATACCGTCCTTCGGCTGAGGCTCTATGCCGACGGGCAGTAAACGGCAAAGGGTTATACCGCCTCACAACCCTTATAGATTTCATAAATCTGCTATCCATGAAAACAGGACACAGCATCGGCGGCTTTGATGCAGACAAGATTGTTGGTGAAGTCCTTACACTTGATTCAGGACATCACGAAGAGGAGTTTCATGCCATCGGACGTGGTCTGCTCAATATTGAAAACTTGCCGGTATACCGGGATGCAATCGGAGGTATCGGAACGCCCACAAGCGATGAAGAGCGCACGAAGCTAACTCCCGAAACCAGTCACCTCCTGATGCTGATAAACGTATACGATAAAACCGAAGACATTGAGGCTTTAAGAAAACTGACCCTCGACCTCTTCCAGACCCACTGCAACCCAAGATCCATCAATACCTCGATTACCTCAATATGATTGTGCGAGAACAAGTCTCACCACAATCAATGAAAACTTGTCTAAACAAAATTAGAATTCAACCGACAGGCGGACATTGAACTGGCGACGTGTCAAATAGTTCGGAACGGCATATTGTATGCTGTTGACGTCAGTCACCCAATAATAGCTGCTGACATTGCTTATGTCAAGTAAGTTGAAACAGTCAAGTCCTATAACGACGCTACGAAAATGGCGCCATATGTTATAGGGACGCACCCCATTTGTCGGTGCACCTACAAGCTGATAGCTGACACCTACATCTACACGCTTGTATGCCGGAGCGCGAAAATAAGACTCAGCGCGACTCTTGTGGGGTGCGGTCATTGTGAGACCGTCAGCAAAAATGCCTCGCAGACTGAATTTAAGTTTCGGAAATTTAGGGAAATAATCAGTAAAATACAGACTCACCGAATACCGTTGGTCGCTCGGAAGCGGCACTTTCTTTCCATCAAGAGTCTGCTGTGTCTTCATCAGAGAGAAACTGAGCCAGGAATCCGAGCCTTCCACAAACTGACCGAAAAGTTTAAGGTCGAGTCCCGTGACAAACCCTTTGGAATCATTGACTCCTGAATAATTTACTTTCAGATTGTCATATTCATAAGATATCAGGTTCGACATGTTTTTATAATATACCTCCCCGGTAAGTTTGAAGGGTCGGTTCATCGCCCGGAATGTATAATCGGTTCCGACAATGAAATGAAGACTTCTCGGTGACTTTATGTCGCTGTTCAGTTCTATCGCATGGTTCCCCTCTGAATCCGTAACGCTCTTTCTGAATTCCTTATAAAAGGGAGACTGGTAATAGAGTCCGGCTGCGGCGCGGAAATTGAAGCTGCTGCCCGTTGGCGTCATTGAGAAATTCACGCGGGGAGAGACTAAGAATTCTTTGTTGAAATCCCAATATGATAATCTTACACCTCCGTTAATTGTCATATAGGCTTTGTCGGTATCGATATAATATGCGTCTTCAGCGTAGGCGGAAACTCTATTGGCGGCAAGGTTATGATTGGAAGAAAGGTTATAGACAAGATGCACGCCATCAGGTAATGTCGGCAATGAATATCCTGCCGAATCACGCCATTCCCATTCTTTTGTGCGGTCGCGGAAACTCTCTCGTCTGTAATCCACGCCATATGAGATATGGTTCCCCTTTATGCGCGTCTCTCCTTTTATAAACAACCGGAATACAGAGGCTTTCAATCTGTTGCGCGAATGCTCCATATATTTTCCGACACCGAGTTCTCCGCCGATTCCCTCGCTGCCGGAAGTACCAGCCTGATTAAGCCAGTATTCTCCCGATATGTCGTACGAAACCAGTTCGTTTGTAAGAAAGCCAGACGCGCCGATCATGAAACTCGTGGCGCGGTTATGGCGGTACAATGCGGACACTGAACCTAAGAATGTCTCAAACTTGTCGCGTTCCCTGCCATCGAAATATACTTTGAAATGCTTTACATCCTGAGCTGTTCCGAACGTTGTTTCACGGTCATGAGGCGTAAAATTATAATGATTGAGCGATATGTTCCCAAGAAAATTAAAAGTCCATCGCTCATTCGGTTTGAGATTGAGATTGGTCTGATAATCGAAATAAGTGGGGTCATACTCCCCTTTGGTATCCATTGAGGATAGTAAAGAATTGTTTTTCTTGAATCTCAGTCCATGTAATTGCGAGAATTTACCTGAATTTTGACCGATTGTGAGGGATGCTCCCATAAGACTTGCTGAAACCGCTCCCTCGAACGCTTCAGGCTCTCGATAAGTTATATCGAGTGCCGACGACATTTTATCATCGTAACGCGCCGGAAAACCTCCCGATGAGAATTTGAGGTTTCCCACCATGTCCGGGTTAATAATACTGAGTCCTTCCTGCTGACCCGCACGTACAAGCTGCGGACGATAGATCTCTATTCCGTTGATATATACGGAATTTTCGTCAAACGACCCGCCTCTTACCGAATATTGCGAACTCAGTTCATTCGATGAGTTCACACCGGGCATAGTGGAAATCATTGCCTCCACACTTCCTCCTGACACATCAGGAGAAAGTTTGAAGCTTTCAGTGTTGAAACTCTGCATCCCGTTGATATTATTCTTGAATCCAAGCACTTCAAGTTCCTTGAGTTCAACATCGTTGGGATACATACGTACATTCAGCGTCAGGTCGCCTTTGGGATTTATCAGCTTATGATTGACGGTTTTGAAACCTATGCAACTATAGATAAGTTCCAATGTGTCTTTGCGTGCCACAGAGAGGCTATACTGTCCTTTAAGATCCGAATTGGTGCCAATAGCTGTTCCAGCCACCCGTATTGTGGCAAACTCGACAGGCTTGTCTTCATTGTCTACAATCTTTCCTGAAATCTTCACATTCTCGGAAAACAATGACAATGAAGATATAATTGATATTACAGTTATTATAAATGCGCGAATTTTCAACATGTGATCAGTTATCTTTATCCCCTACCAATCTAAACGCACGCGGCGCATGTATATTATATCGCGACATCTATGCTCCCTGAGTCCGGAACTTACGGTAAAGAAGCAGAAAACATACCATTCCTGTCAATGCGAATGGAATACCGGTCAATGCGGTTGACTCCACTCCGTATCCTCTGTTGATAACCAGTCCTCCTATTGCCGCCGAAGTGGCGTTAGAGACATTGAACGCAATCTGGATTCCAGCAGCTCCGAGCATCTCCCCCCCTTTTGAAAAACCTACTATCAGATATTGTGGAGGACCTCCGACTCCAAACAGGCAGGCACTCGCAACAAACGCAAGCAAACCGAAAAGAGCCACTATTGCAAACAGATATCTCCATACCAGCAGATTGCTTACAAACGTAGCCGCCGGAACGCCTATCACATTGGCGACCGTCATTCCTCCTATCATCACCGCCACAGCTGCCGCCCCTTCTCCCTTTGCCGCCAGTCGCGTGCAGACTATGGCACCGGCACCGAAAAACGCACCATGTGGCAAACCTGCTATAAATCTGGCTACAAGAAGACTGAAAAATCCCGGAGAGAGCGCGGCAAACGCATTCGCGCCTGCTATCACTCCGGCAAGAATAAGCAGAATCGTGCGCAACGGCAGTTTTCTTAAAGAAACCGTATTTTACATTCATCTCACCTCTTTTTTACCCGCTTTATTCAACCATTAAAATCCTTATACTCAATCTCGTAACTGCTTAAACCAAGTTGATTCACCTCATTTTTCATATAATCTGTAAGTAAAGTTACACATTAATTTTGATGTGACAACCGCTTTAAACGAAAAAACACACCTTCCTGACGGTTCGCTAACGCTTATTTATTAGAACGTCCCGCTTCCCGGAGTTGCTTGCAGTCATTACCCTTTAAGAAACTATTATGGTTGTGTTAAGAAACTGTTACGGTTGTGCAAACGTTCTGCAATGAAGAAATTTCCCCCTTTGGCTTTTTGGATGATTATGTGTAAATTTGCATAAGGAAGTATTTTCAACAGCTTCTTAACAAATGACAATGGATAACATAATACACGATGTGGCTGCGCGCCTTTCATTGAATGAAAAAGGGGTGTCTGCCGTGATAAAACTTCTGGATGAAGGAGCGACTGTCCCTTTCATCAGCCGTTACAGAAAGGAGGCGACAGGAGCACTCGATGAAGTTGCTGTGCGCTCTATAGAGACAACACTCAAAAGCGTGCGGGAACTATATACCCGAAAGGAGTTTGTAGCAGATGCCATAACTGCCGCAGGAGCCATGACCGCTAAACTGGAAGAATCTCTGCGCAATGCACGCTCGATGACCGAGGTCGAAGACATATACGCACCTTTTAAACCGAAAAAAAGGACTCGCGCAACAATCGCCCGCGAACGTGGACTTGAACCGCTTGCCAGAATCATTATGGCAGGCAACGCGCCGTATCCTCTCCGCTCGGCAGAAAGATTCACCGGCAACAAGGACATATGCAGTGCGGAAGATGCTTTGGCTGGAGCGCGCGACATTATTGCAGAATGGGCTTCCGAATCAACCCGTCTCCGCAACATGACCCGCAACACATACCGACGGCAAGGAGCTATAGTATGCACTGCCGCCAAGGAGAAGGATGAAGAACTCAAAGCATCTCCCTATGCCGCATACGCAGCATTCTCCAATTCTGTAAGAAGAATCACCTCTCATCAGTATCTCGCTTTGCGAAGAGCAGAATCGGAAGGGATGATTAAGGTAAAATACAGCCTTGATGATTCCCGGGGTAAACTTGAAGATGCATTGTCTGAAGCATATGCCTCTCGTCTGGGATCGCAGGAATGTCGCAAAATCGTCTCCGAAGCTGTGACGGATGCCTCCAGACGTCTTATAAGACCATCGGTAGAGAATGAAGTCTCCGCTGAACTCAAAGAAGAAGCTGACCGCGTTGCCATCGATATTTTCTCACAGAACCTCCGTCAACTGCTTCTCGCATCCCCGTTAAAGGGACGACGCATACTTGCTTTAGATCCAGGATACAGAACAGGATGCAAGACAGTTGCCATTGACGAGAAGGGCGATCTGCTTGATGACGCTGTTATTTACCCGACTCCTCCGCGAAACGACATCGAAGGCGCACACAAGACTCTGAAACGGATGATTGACCGCTTCGGGCTGAACGCAGTCGCTATTGGAAACGGAACCGCTTCCCGAGAGACTGAACGCTTTATCAGAAATTCAGGTCTGATGGTTTCCGACATGATATTCGTGGTAAGCGAGGATGGCGCTTCAGTATATTCCGCGTCTGAAACAGCCCGGCTCGAATTTCCTGACAAGGACGTGACTGTAAGAGGTGCTGTCTCCATAGGACGAAGACTCTTAGACCCTCTTGCGGAACTTGTTAAAATAGACCCCAAATCAATCGGTGTCGGACAGTATCAGCATGATGTGGATCAGTCAAAACTTAAGAACGCGCTTGACTATACAGTGATGAGCTGTGTGAACGCTGTGGGTGTGGATGTAAACACTGCATCCGCGAGCCTTCTGGCGTATGTTTCCGGCATTGGTCCGGCGTTAGCCGCCAACATTGTGAAATACAGGACTGAGAACGGTTCTTTCGCAACGCGCAATGATCTTAAGAAAGTGCCGAGACTTGGTGCCAAAGCTTTCGAACAGGCGGCAGGATTCCTACGTATAATTTCCGGATCTGAACCGCTTGACAATACCGGTATACATCCGGAAAGCTACGCAATCGTCAAGGAAATGGCGAGACTGGCGGGAGTGAAGGTCAAAGATCTTCCGGGAAATACATCTATACTTGACAGTATTGATCCGGCGGAACTCTCGGCAAAAGGATTAGGGGGACTTGAGACTATCGCGGACATTGTCGAGGAACTCAGAAAGCCCGGGCGCGACCCACGCACTGACAATGCCGAAACAGCATTCATCCCCGGTATCGAATCGTTTGAAGAACTGCGTGTCGGTCAGAAACTTCCTGGAATTGTAAGCAACATAACAGCATTCGGTGCCTTCATTGATCTGGGAATAAAGGAAAACGGATTGCTTCACATTTCCAGAATAACCACACGACGCATCAATTCCGTAGGAGATGTTCTGCGACTCGGGCAACATGTCGAAGTCTCTGTAATCGAAATCGACTCCATGCGCCGACGGATAAGTCTCTCCATGATATAATCGGTCTGACTATGCCACACCGAGCAGTTCTATTTCAAAAACAAGAGTGGAACCGCCCGGTATGCCGGGGATATTACGGGAACCATAAGCCTGTTCGGCAGGAATATACAGTTCCCATTTATCCCCGACATGCATTTGCTGCAAGGCAATGACCCATCCGGGAATCAACTCACGCAATCTGAAAGCGGGAGCGACTCCTCCGCGACTGCTGTCGAATGTCTTTCCATTAATGGTTTTACCGACATAATGCGCAGTCACAACGCTTCCTCTGTTCGGCATAGCCCCTTTCGGGTTTCCTTTCTTTATCACTTTATAGTATATCCCCTTGTCAAGTGACATCACCCCGGGTTCTTTGGCTTTTGCCGACAGCCATTCACGATTTTTCTGTATATATTCCTGCTTTGCCATAATTAGAAGCTTCCTGGAAGCTGTTTAAAAAGTTTTCAAATTTCCACCCGGATCCAGCCGACACAAATCAAGACCTGAAGGTGCCTGATATATCTTCAGACCGAACTTCCCGATTATCGCGTACACATAATCGAATATCTCACTTTGTATCTCCTCATAATCCGCCCAGCCGGTTTTGTTGGTAAAAAAATAAAGTTCCAACGGTATGCCCTGCGGGGTTGATTGCAGTTGTCTGACCATAACAAACATCGTTCTCCCCTTTTTTACGATTATTTCCTCCCGGCTTCTGAGCCATTTTTCCATGTGTCTTCTGAAAAGACCGAGATTGACAACCTGTTCGCCACATGAAATCTCATCAACGAATATCATGTTTTCACCTGCAAGACTTTCAAGTTCTTCCCTGCCGAGAAATCTCACACTATTCACATCTATATATACGAATCTGGAAACTCTTCTTCCTCCCGATGCTCTCATTGGCTGATAGTTCTGAAATGAGTCACTTATGAGATTATAGGGAGGAATCGTTATCACTGAATTATCCCAGTTCCGCACCTTGACCGTTGTGAGCGATATATCGATAACCTCACCGTTGGCACCTGCTTTCTGGCAGATAATCCAGTCTCCTTTCTGCAGCATCTTGTTGGCTGTAAGCTGCACTCCGGCTACAAGTCCGAGTATCGTATCCTTGAACACGAGCATCAACACTGCCGCGGATGCCCCGAACGCAGTAAGAATCGCAATAGGAGAACGGTCAAACAGAATACCGGCACCTGTGATGACTCCCACTCCGATGACTATAAGCTTCAACATCTGGAATGTCCCTTTCAGGGAATGCACCTTGCCGTAATCCCTTTTGTCGAATGCCTGAAATATTGCCTCCACCACCTTGTTTACCAAATGGACACAAGACCATACTATATAAAACAAGGTCAGCTTCTTTATCCATATATAGAGAGTCTCATGACTTACAAACATTTTAGGTAAAAGCCATGCCACGACAATGGCAGGCATCATCTGACTGAATGCCCGCAACACTTCCGGTGTCAGAAGATCGTCGTCCCATTCCGTATGTGTCTTGTCGGCGAGATAGATAATCATAGGAGAAACAATACGCCGGAATACTTCATAAGCTATCCACGCCACAAACACAACTGCAAGCAATGTTATGGAAAAACCGAATTTTCCTGAAAACTCCTCTCCTCCGACGTTTGTCAGCCAATATGTGATGGTCTTTTCCATTCCGGGTATTTATTTCAGATTTGTCACACCTTTTTTATGATTCTCGCCGGATTGCCGCCGACCACAACTCCGTAAGGAATATTCCTGGTCACTACCGACCCCGCTCCAATCACTACATTGTCACCGATTGTCACACCCGGCAGAATAGTCGCATTGCCTCCAATCCACACACTATCGCCGATTGTAACCGGCTCCGCCCACTCCACTCCGGTGTCACGTGATGCGGCATCAAGCGGATGACACGCCGTAAAAATACTAACATTCGGTCCGATGAAACAATTGTCTCCTATTCTGACTTCCGCCTCGTCAAGTATTGTAAGATTAAAATTAGCGAAAAAATTCTCTCCGATATGAATATTGCACCCGTAGTCGCATCTGAAGGGTTGATTCACATGGAAATTTTTGCCATGACTACCCAACAATCCGCGTAAGATATCCTTCATCTTATCCATTTCATACGGACGCAGATTATTGAATTCCCATAACTTATCGCGCGTAGTCATAAGCATTTCAATAAACCTCGGGTTCACTGCATCGTAAACCTCTCCGGAAAGCATCTTATTCCACTCCCTCTCGAATATTTCTTTTTCAGATTCAATCATAACGCAAAAATACAAAATTTCTCATAAATTATCACTACATTTGCATTATAGTAAACTCCGATAAATGAAACTCCTCCATACTTCCGACTGGCATCTCGGTCATACTCTTTACAACTATGACCGCCAATACGAACAGCAATGCATGCTTAATCAGATTGTCGACATAGTGAGGTCTGAGCATCCTGATATTTTTCTATTATGCGGCGATGTATATCACACCGCCCAACCCTCTGCAGCTGTGCAACGCATGTTTGCCGACACAATGTCGGCAATCCATGAAGCATGCCCGGAAATGAATATATTCGTCATCGCCGGCAATCATGACAGCGCATCGAAACATGATATATTCACCACTCCCTGGCGGGCGCTCAACGTCACTACCGCAGGCAGCGTCAACACTGACATGCCCGATTCGATGATACACAAAGCCGATGAAAAATGTTTTGTAATAGCTGTGCCATACTGCCACGAGCGGAATATGCCGGAACACCTTTTCAAGAATCTCCTTGAAAGAACGAAGCAGCTTAACTGCCAGAACCTTCCTGTAATCATGTGTGCGCATACCTCAGTCTCCGGCTGCGATTTCAAAGGACATGACCCGGAAGGCGAGACAACCATAGGGGGAATAGACACTATGGACATTGACGAGTTCGGAGATGGATACGATTATCTTGCACTCGGTCACATACACCGCCCGCAGACTCTTGGCGGAAGTAAAGGACTCGCAAGATACTCGGGGACTCCACTCCCCGTTTCCTTCGATGAAGATTACGCTCACAGTATCACTATAGTGGAAATAGAAGGAAATGGCTGTGACCCGACAATCCGGGAAATTATTATCGACAATCCGCTGCCGCTTGTAACGCTTCCTTCTGACGGTTCAGCCCCATTCGATAAGGTCTTGCTCATGCTTGAAAGTTTTCCTGATGATATAGATGCCTATATAAGACTTAATGTTGAAATACAAGAGTTTCTGCCGCATCTCGCACGCGAAGAAGCAATAGCCGCATCAGCAACGAAAAAATGCCGGTTCTGCCATATAAATATTACAAGAACAAACAGCGATACCGGCTCAGCATCTGCATCCCGCATGTCTATAGGTGAATTCAAAAGACTTACGCCGCTCGAAGTGGCTGAACGATTCACCACAGAGAAAGGGATATTCATGGACTCGGAACTGAAACAGCTTCTTAAAGAAACATATGTCTCTGTAATCGAAGAGGAGAGAAAATGAAACTGATAAGACTGACAATACACAATATGGCTTCTATCGGTGATGCCATAATCGACTTTTCTGCAAAACCTCTTGCAGACAGTGAAGTTTTTCTTATCTCCGGAAAAACCGGAGCCGGAAAATCCACTATACTTGACTGCATCTGTCTGGCTCTTTTCGCATCTGCTCCAAGATTCAGGAATACAAGAATCAATGGTGCCGCATCCGACAATTCTGCCAATGAACAGATAAACGTAAATGATTCCAGACAGATTTTACGCAGGAACACGGGTGAGGGGTTCACACTGCTTGAATTCAGGGGGAACAACGATGTCAACTATATTGCCCGGTGGAGTGTGCAGCGTGCCCGCAAAAAAATCAACGGAAAACTGCAGAAAAAAAATTGGACACTTGAAAACACCGACAAAAAAATCACTCTGACAAAAGACGCGGAGATACAACAGGAGATAGCTGCGGCAATCGGACTTGATTTCAATCAGTTCTGCCGCACTGTCATGCTTGCCCAAGGGGAATTCACGCGTTTTCTAAACAGCAATGACAGTGATAAAAGTGAGATTCTTAGCAAAATAACCGGCACCGACATATATTCAAGAATCGGAATCAGGATTTTCGAACGCTTCAAGGCTGAGGAAAGCACTTTGAATACTCTTAAAATAAAGACAGACGGCATACCATTGCTCAGTGATGAAGAAATAAATGAGAAAAATCTCGAACTCTCCGCAATATCCAATGCCAACAGCACACTTCAGAAACGCATCAGACTCGAATCGGAACTGTTGGATTGCCGGAAACAGAAGTATACGACAGAGCGGGAAATCTCACTGTTGACTGTTAAGATACACAAACTTGAGACCGAGGTCAAATCGCTGATTGTAACACGCGATATGATAGCCGCTGAAAATACCGCAGTTGAAGGAGAGCTGACGGCATTGGAATCCGAACTTGAAAAATATGACAATGCAAATGCGCTGCTTGAAGACGCTCCTCGCCTGATCGGAAATGCTGAAACCATTCTAAAACTACGCAAGGAAACCGAGACTGAAAAGAATTCCATTATATTAGGAAACAAAAAACTGGAGGAAACAATATTTCCACTTAAAAAAGCGGCTCTGCAAGAAATAACGGTTTTGTCTGACAGAATCGGTAATACTGACGATGCGATAAAAAAACTTACTTCCGACCTTCTGTCAATGGATCTTGCCGGATTACGGAAACAAAAAGAGCAACTGATTTCCCGCAGAATCGAATTTCAGAATCTTGCTATTATGATTCAGAATTATCGTGAGTGTGTAAAAAATCACGAAATCAGCAAAAAAGAGTTACAGGATAAAAAAGATGATCTGAATACAACTGTCGAAAATAAAGAGCGGATTAAAGTTCCTTTGGAGATAGCCGAAAAGAAACTTGCTCTTTATTCTGAAGCTTACGACAAACTGTTTGCCTCAAGTGAAAAAATTCTGGGTAGCATACGCGGTGCGTTGAACGAGGGTGACACCTGCCCTGTGTGCAGGCAGATAATCACGAAAGCATTGCCCTCTGAAGATGATATAAAATCAATAATAGGCGAACACAAAGAGAACCTAGACAAGGCTGCGGCTGAAAGAAACAGTATTCGTGATGAGATAGCCGGACTTGACGCTAAGATAAAGTCTCTTGCAGACTACATCAACACTCTGGAAAATAAGTTGAAAAAAGACTCATCTGTGACAGATTCAAGACAAAAGGCGGATTCCAAGTGTAAGGAACTCGGAATTGACGGAACAGAAAAAGTTACTGACGCGCTTATTGAAAGAAAGGTGTCGGAAACAATAGCTATGATTGACAGGACAGACAAGACGCTCAGAGCCGGAGAGAAAGTTGAAAATGAAATTCATTCACAAAACAAGTCGCTTAAAACACTGTGGAAGGAATATCAGAAGAAAAAAGACAGTCTGAACAAAATCGAGATAGACATTCAGAATATTAAAACACAAGAGACTGTTTCCCGAAACCGGATCAACAAAAACTGCAAAACAGCCGATGATATGGCAATTCAGATTATTGCCGAGATTGAAGGAAGCAGGTATGTGGATTTTTTCAAACAAGATATCAGTGTCTTCATCGAGCGACTCAAGTATGATCACGGGAGTTACTCGGAACTTTTAAAACGAATTGTCAATCTTCGGAATACTGTGTGCATCAGAAAGAATGATCTTGAGAACCTTGACAGAATAATAACATCGATCAAAATAAAACTTCAAGGACTCTCGGAAGACAGCATTTCAGTTACTGTCAAACAGGGGGACATTCATAAATACGCCACAGATCTGCTGATGACAATCTCTTCCACAACCCAACAGATTGATGATGCAAAGGCAAGGCTGGTTGCAATTACCGCCGAATACGCCAGACTCCTATACGCCGCAGGTTATGATGACGCTATCCCGGATGACATTGAAGCCAATATCCTCAAACTGGAGCAACAGATACGCGACAACGACATAAAATACGGAGCAGTCAATTCATTGTTGAAATCAAACAGCGAACAGTCAAAGAAACTTGATTCTCTGATAAAGGAATATGAAGAACAGAACAAGGTTCTTGAAAAATGGAAAATACTTTACGAAATATTTGGCGACAGTGAAGGAAAAAAATTCCGAAAAATCGCTCAAAGCTACATACTTGCCGAACTGATAGACGCAGCAAACCATTATATGAAGAACCTATCGGACAGATACAGGCTCCGCATCGAACCGGGAACTTTTGTAATATTGGTCGAAGACTCATGGCAAGGTTATACCCTCCGCAGTGCTTCGACCATATCAGGAGGAGAGAGTTTTCTTGTTTCATTGTCTCTCGCGCTTGCGCTGAGCGATATCGGCAGTGACTTCTCCGTCGACATCCTTTTCATTGATGAAGGATTCGGATCTTTAAGCGGTGATGCCCTGCAAATGGCAGTCTCTACTCTCCGGCTCTTACACTCCAGATCCGGACGCAAGGTAGGAATAATAAGCCACGTTGATGAATTGCGCGAGAGAATCCCGACACAAATAAACGTAATCAGAGAAGGAGAATCCACACAAAGCATGATTACAATATCTTGAACAGATTCCGCTATCTGAATATTTTCACAGAGAGTGAGGCATAAAAAACTTCAATTATATAACGTTGATAATATGCACATTACCACACAAGGCACATTTTTATTAAAAAAATAACGCCGAAAAATTTGCACAGAATAAAAAAACATGCTAACTTTGCATCGCAAAACCGAAAAACATGGTCGATTAGTGTAGCGGTTAGCACGCCACCCTCTCACGGTGGAGACTCGGGTTCGAGTCCCGGATCGACTACTAAAGGACTATCTTTCGATAGTCCTTTTCTTATTTATTCTCAGCCACTTGCAATCATAACACTTAACTATACCAGACAAATCATGAAAGAAGAGGCAACTGCAGTCAGTAATGAAATCAGACGCCATAAACGCGTAGTCGTAGCAGACGTTCTGCGCGGTGTAGCTGTAATGGGTATTGTGTTACTACACAATATCGAACATTTTAATTTTTACTCTTTCCCTGACAAAGCCCTGCAGCCGGCGTGGCTGAATTTTACCGACAAAGCAATCTGGGACTCTCTCTTTTTCGCTTTCGGAGGTAAGGCTTATGCAATCTTTGCATTACTTTTCGGTTTCAGTTTCTTCATTCAGGATGACAACCAGAAAATGAAAGGCAATGACTTCCGTGCCCGTTTCTGCTGGAGACTCTTGCTTCTGTTTGTAATTGGTTGTATCGATGCGGTTTTCTTCACTGCCGAGATTCTTGTTATGTATTCTCTTGTCGGCATCGTTCTTGTAGCCACGTGCCGTCTGAAGACCAGGACTCTCTTAATTCTCGCTTCTATATTTCTTTTGCAGCCGATGGCTCTGTTCAATATAGGCGCTATATTGCTGAATCCTGATTTCGAAGTGATGAAAGTGCCTACATCTGAACTATGGGGCGCTACATTCGCCATGCAGTCGGGAGGATCATTCATGCAGACAGCCGTTGTCAATCTTTGGGAAGGACAGCTCGCAAGTCTTGCATGGGCATGGGATCACGGCAGGATTTTCCAGACCGCGGCACTCTTTATATTGGGAATGGTAATAGGCAGACAAGGTTGGATGCTAAAGGAATATCAGAAAGGATGGGGAATCGCCGCATGCTGGGCACTTCCTCTTTTCTGCGCTCTTCGCGGACTTGACCTTATGCTTCCTGACTATATCTTGAACAAGGATATGCTGGGTCAGGCGCATCTTCTGCTCAGTTCGCTTTACAACCTTTGTTTCATGATTCTGATTGTTGCAGGTGTTTTATTCCTCTTCTATAATACAACCGGAACAAAGGAAATGCTGTGCAGGCTTATTCCATACGGACGCATGAGCATGTCTAATTACGTAAGCCAGAGCATAATAGGCTCATTCATATATTACAACTGGGGACTCGGACTGCACGACAGACTCGGAATAACCGCAAGTTTTCTTGTTGGCATTGTTATTTTCCTTGCCCAGCTCTCATTCTGCAGAATATGGATGAAACGTTTCAGCCATGGACCGATGGAAGGTACATGGAAACGTCTCACGTGGATTGGTGCAAGATAAGATTCCGGCGATGACCGACAGCCGCAGTTTCATTCAGACAAGCAAGAAGCAGACAGATGATAGTTCTTATCGCAGAATCCAAGACAATGACCGATTGCAGTTCCATTGTTGCCCGACAGTCATACATGAATCATACTCCCCTTTTCGAGCTGGAAGCCGATCGCATAATGGAGTATCTCAATGGATTCGACACAGGAGAACTGGCTGAGCGCATCGGCATAAGCGCGACACTGGCTCAATCAATGAAGAAAAAGATATTCGAGTTTCCGAATAAAACAACCGGAGAAGTATCACTTAAAGCATTTACCGGAGTTGTTTTCAAAAGCCTGTCTCCATCATCCTTATCACCAGATGCGCTTGAGGCAGCACGCAAGAATCTTAGAATCATTTCTTCCCTTTACGGATGGCTACGCCCTGATGACATCATAAAACCGTACAGACTCGAATTCAAAGGTAAAACCGCCCCCTGTGGAAAGTCATTGCAGGCATTTTGGAGAAAGAATGTGACAGAGGCTCTTTGCAACTGCTTGACCCAATCAGGTTGCCATGAGATATTGAATCTTATGCCGGCTGATGCTTCGAAATGCATAGACTGGAAATCGCTTCCAAAAGGAACAGACGCATGGAAAATTGATTTTGTGGTTTTCAAGGAAGGTAAAGAAAAAACGCCTGATGCAGGAAAATTAAAGAGACTTCGAGGAACCATCCTGCGCCAGATACTCACGGAAGGCATAACCGACATTTACGGTATAACACAGATAGACAGCGACATGTACGTTTATGACAAGATTGATTGTAAAAATCATTCAATCCGTTTTATTTCGGCTTAGACCGCTTCCAACAAAAAATGTGAACGCAGGGGCGGCGTATTTTCGAGGAAGCAAGCATATATGCGCAGTACGCCCGCAACAACTGGTCTGCCATGCTCTACTATCAGTCTCCTCAAAAGATTCTTAACGCATGGTCAAATGGCGAACGGTCAAGTTATAAATGCACATACGGTTTTTTCTGAATTACAGCATCGGTGATTTCAAGGCTGGATTGCAGTTCCGCAACTGGTTTAACCGAAACGGATATGTAAACTCCATATTTCATTCGCCCCGTTACGATGAGATCTCCGAATCCTGGAATGCAGACCTGTCACGCAACATCAGACTTAGAGTGTGTTTGGATTTAACGTTCATTCACGTGAAGATGGATTTTCGAGGGAATTTCACGAGTTGAAGAAGGAGCATAGCGGGCTATGCGACTGATGAGACTTGGTGAAATTCACCGGAAAGGCACTTCATGGGGATGAACAGAATTGATTTCAAAACCTCTTACGTTTAATTCGTGTTAAATTCAAACACACTCTTACACTGACCTACACCATACCCTACGGCAAAAAGGTCAATAGAAACGGTGAATTGCAGCAGTCAGGCGGAATAGACAGTGCAATACTCAAATAAGATGCACTGCAAGGAGCGCGCTGTAAGTCTTATCTATCGAGTCGATAAGATAATCTGTCCGTCATAAGCAGGCGAGACTCCTGCCGGCACCCGTGACTCAAGTTCGGCGTGACAGCCTGCCTCATGACATAAATGAGTAAGATAGGCTCGATTTGGAGAAAGATCCCGGATCATATCCATAGCCTGATCAAATGAGAAATGAGCGAAATGGGGCTTATCTCTTAACGAATTGATTATAAGCACGTCAAGACCCTCGAGTTTCTCTTTCTCCTCCTCACTGATATGACTCGCATCTGTAATATAGGCGAATTTGCCTATTCGATACCCGTATATAGGCAATTTTCCGTGCATCACTTCCACCGGAACAATCTTAAGACCGTTGATATAGAATGGGTTGTTATCTATAATATTCATTTTAAATGTCGGGACTCCTGGATACGGATGCTCACGGAAGCAGTAATCAAGACGGCGGTGAAGATCCGCATTGACATCTGACCTAAGATATATCGGCATATCCTCATTGCCGCAAAACGGACGAAGATCATCAAAACCGCCAACATGGTCGTAATGACTGTGAGTGACAAGAACCGCATCAATATCGGCAAGACGCAGATTCAAGGCTTGTTGGCGAAAATCCGGGGAAGGATCAATCAGCAACCTCAGACCGGCTGTCTCGACAAGGACAGAGGAACGCAACCGCTTGTCACGTATATCGTCTGAGGTGCATACATGACACTCGCATCCCAGCTCCGGTGTTCCCTTGGATCCTCCGGTGCCCAATACGGTTATTTTTATTCCCGTATCTATAAAATTGACTTCTGGCTTCAGTGTTATATAGAATTTTGTTCGGACTCGACGTATTATCTCGTCCGAAAGTTCCATGACATCACGCCCGCTTGCCCCCCCGGCATTTACAATCACCAGCGGCTGGCGGTCATAAACCATAGCTCCTCCGAATCGCACACCCTTCATACCGGCTTTGTCGATAAGCCACGCCGCAGATAGTTTAACCATACCCTCTCCGGCTGGATAAGCCGGAACATCACCAAAACCGCCATTTTTTATTTTTTTGTAAAAATGAACCGGAACAACGGGATTTTTAAAGAAACTTCCGGCACTACCGGTTTCCGACGGTTCGGGAAGTTTTGATTTCCTTATATTTGTCACTTCCCTTGCAACTTCCTGAATTGTCGGATATTTTCCAAGTCTCTCCTTAAGTGATTTCAATGGACCGTAATCAAGACTCATCGGAATCCCGCCAGGTCGAAGCCGGAAAGAAACCCTAAGTACATAATACCTTCCGCGAACATCGTCTTTCTTAAACATGCTGTCACGATATCCGAAACGGCATTCTTCATTGGAAAAACGGACTGTCTTTCTTGTCTGGGTGTCAAAACATTCCACCGCATGTATCACATCCTTTACCTCAACGCCGTAAGCTCCTACATTCTGAATCGCCGAAGCGCCCACCTCTCCGGGGATGTGCGCAAGATTCTCCACTCCTGCAAGATTCCGTTCAAGACACCAATCCACAAAGTCAGTCCATTTTTCTCCGGCACCGGCTATGGCATACACAGTTTCGTCATCTTTGCGATATTCCTTAATGCCCTTTATTGCCGAATGCAGCACAAGACCGCCGAAGTCTTCAAGAAAAAGCAGATTGCTGCCTCCTCCGATGTGAAGGACCTCGTTGTTCAGAAATTCTTCTTTTCTTGACAACGCCAACAGTTCTCTCTCTGATGAGTACTCGGCAAAATATCTTGCCTTCACCGGAATACCGAAGGTTGTGAAGGATGTTATATCTTTGTTTTCTATGATTTCCACCATACTTTTATCTATTTTTCTGATCGTATTTTTTCAGAAACGCCCAGAAAACTGTTAAATCAATTTTTTAATTCCTGAACGACACAAGCAACCCGTCCTGAAACCTCAGATATGAGCCATTTGGATATTGCCAGAAATCAATTGTGGAATTCCAGTCATGACCGGAATTGACATCGGTCGGATTACCAAGAGAAAGCTTGCATTCCTCTTTTGTCATACCGAGCCTTACTTTTCCCTGTTGAATCAGCGACCACACCTCTTTGTCAATGCCGGGATAACGCTCCTTTGGATCGGAAAGGCTGAATATATTCTGGAAAGTCCGGCTTTCCATACCGGCTGTTCCTACATTCATATACAACATGGCAGGTGCGCCCTTTTCATCAGTTATATTTATACAGAGAGGAAATACCATCGTGCCGGGACGCACGTCTGAGATCTCTACCGGCACGAATTTGCGTCCGTCTATCCGGGTTCCGTCAAAGTCATACCATAACTGTGATCTGGTCCAGACTTTCCTGCCGACAAGCAGATCTCTGACACTGTCAACAAGTTCCAGATCTATAAGCATAGGCACATCCATACTCGAAATTGCCTTGCCTGCATACTCAAGACTCTTCCCTGTGGAATACTGCAATGTACTAGATCCGTTTCTGAACACTATAACAGCTTCATCAGAACCTCCCGGAGTCGTTTTCATGGTTACCCCTGCATATTCAATCGTTTTTCCTCCGAGTTTCGCCTCTTCCGGATTTACAGAATTGGGATCAAACACAAGCGAAGCGCGATTGTCTGATACAAGAAACCGCTTGCCGGGTTCCCATTCGCCAAGTTTTGGCACCCTCAGAACTTCCATAAGTTTTTCTTCAGGCGAAACTTCGATCTGCCTGCGCTCGCTCCTGGAAAGTTTAATTGTCTTGGTGCTCTCTATACCTGTATGACAACTCATTGTCACACAACAAAATACCACACAATATAATATATATGTATATTTAGTCATCCCTTAAGATTGTAAAAAATTCTTTCAAAATTAGTGAAAATTTTTGAGGAAATCTTTGTCATATCAAAAAATATATATACCTTTGCACTCGCAAAACGGAAACAACGGTTTCCAGACTGCTAAAACGGCGGGATAGCTCAGTTGGTTAGAGCGTCGGATTCATAACCCGGAGGTCTCGAGTTCAATTCTCGATCCCGCTACTGCAAAGGCGAGCTTTTTCAAAGCTCGCCTTTTAACTTTAATCCGATTCGATTGTTAATTTAACAAATGGGGTGTATCGGAAAGAACCGCATATTCTCCATTAATCTTAATTTTTAACATACCGGTTATCGCTATGGCAACAATGTACGAGACAATCATGAATCTGCCGCTCTTCAAAGGATTGAGCCATGAGCAGGTTTCTGCATTTCTTGAAAAGACACACATCACATTCTCAAAATACTCAGACAATGAAAAGATTGTTTCCGCAGAAGACCGTGCGGATGTGGTAAGATGCGTAATTTCGGGCAAGATTCGCGTAGCACACCGCATCGGCAAAGACAACACTCTGAAAATAACAGAGCTGCAACACAATAACAATGTGCTTGGTGCAGACCGGCTATTCGGCATGGATACCACCTGCGGATTCGAGGCATATGCTGTCGGGAATGTGAGCACTATGGAATTCAGCAAGGAACAATATATGGGTCTGCTGTCTTCCGGTTCCATATACCTATTGAATTACCTGAATTTCCTGTCATACCGCGCACAAATCCGCTATTCCATATTTGAAACATATCCCGAAGGCGGACTGAAAGCGATATGCTCCCGTCTTATCAAAGCGTATTGTTCAAAAAACTCGCAAGAGATATCCCTCTCGTTTGACATGAACAGTTTTGCCAAATTCTGCAATATGGACACCGAAACATTATATAGGGAAATGATATGTCTTGAAAACACCGGGATAATAAGAAGAACCCCCGTTGGATTCATTGTCATATCTCTTTCAGAAATCATCGATTGAAAAACGGAATGAAGCCTGCAGTGAAAACTGCAGGATGAAAACTGCTGACTCTGTCCAAAGCCGGTTTCACACACTTTTTTTTGACATTCGCAATATATTGGTTATCTTTGTGCGTTAAATAAGAAAGAAATCTACTATATGGCATCAAATACCGCAATGAAGACTCGCCTCATCGTAATGAACTTCCTTGAGTTCGCAGTATGGGGCTGCTATCTCGTTTCTATGGGAATATACCTCGGCTCAGTGAACCTTGGCGACCATATATTCTGGTTCTATACCGGACAAGGGCTTGTATCGCTTTTTATGCCCGCGCTGATAGGCATAATCGCAGACAAATGGATTCCCGCTCAGAAAATGCTCAGTCTATGTCACGGTATTGCCGGTATTTTCATGCTCCTTGCCGGCTGGTATTGCTGGCAAAGCGACGGCAACGTTGACTTTGGAACGCTGTTCACATTCTACACTCTTTCCATTGCGTTCTTCATGCCTACAATAGGCCTTGCCAACTCAGTGGCGTTCAATGCGCTCAACAAGGCAGGACTTGACACCGTGACTGCATTTCCACCTATCCGTATTTTCGGAACAATCGGATTTATCTGCGCGGAATTGTTTGTAAACTTCACAAACTTCCAGTCGACATACGCACAGTTCATCTCATCAGGCGTTGTCAGTCTCATTCTCATGATCTATGCACTGACAATGCCCAACTGTCCCGTAAACCCATCCTCCGGTTCTTCAATCTCCGAAACTCTCGGATTGTCGGCTTTCAAATTGTTCAAACGCCGCACAATGGCGGTATTCTTTATGTTCTCCATGCTTCTTGGTGTATGCCTTCAGATCACCAACAGTTATGGAACCATGTTTATTGACTCATTCCAGAACATAGCTGAATACGCACAGACCTGGGGAGCAAGAAACGCCACAGCGCTTACCGCCATTTCTCAGGCAAGCGAAGCATTATGTATCCTCCTCATACCATTCTGTCTTAAGAAATTCGGAATCAAGGGAGTCATGCTCACCGCCATGATGGCATGGGTGTTCCGTTTCGGATTCTTCGGTATCGGAAATACAGGTTCAGGGCTTGTGTGGATAATCCTTTCATGCGTGGTTTATGGCGTTGCATTCGATTTCTTCAATGTGGCGGGAGGACTTTTCGTTGACCAGCAGACAGACAAGAAGCTTCGCTCAAGCGCACAAGGACTGTTCATGATAATGACGAATGGCATCGGAGCGAGCGTGGGAACGTTCCTTGCCGGAACTCTTGTAGTCAACAAACACGTTGACATGTCTGGAATGACATCTGCCGCCGAAAACCTTTCAGGATGGCAGCATTCCTGGTTTATATTCGCAGCATATGCTTTAATTATAAGCATTTTGTTTATTTTCATCTTCAAAGCGCCCAAAACCTCTGAAAATATCAGTCTCGCGAAGGCTGAAGATATTGACGGAGGAGATCCTGAAGGTATGGCGCAATAATCAATCTTTCTGAAAGTGATTCGTTTTTACGCACCGGATATAGAAACTGATTTTTCCCTCCCTGAAACGGAGTCTGGACATTGTTGTCGTGTCCTGAGAATGAAAGAGGGAGACATCCTGCATGCTGTCGACGGCAAAGGAAACGCGTTCGAATGTGTCATTACGAATGCGAATCCTAAAAAAACAGAAGTCGACATCCTTTCCGCACATACCGAACCAAAGCACTGGCAGCCACGCGTCTCTCTGGCGGTCTCTCCGACAAAGAATATAGACCGTATGGAGTGGTTGCTTGAGAAAGCCACGGAAATAGGCATAGACAACATCGTTTTCCTGAAATGCACGAGAAGCGAAAGGAAAGATGTAAAATCCGAAAGGTTGCTCAAAATACTTGTTTCTGCCATGAAACAAAGTATGAAATCCCGTATTCCCGACTTCGCAGGAATGATTGATTTCAAAAAATTCATAAAAGGATTAGACTGCGGAAATGAAGAAGAAATAAGAATCATGGGATACTGTTCATCTGAATTTCCAAGAAAAGAGCTTGTGGATGTATACACTACCGGAAAAGACGTGACAATCCTCATCGGTCCGGAAGGAGATTTCACGCCTGAAGAGGTCGAGATGTCGGTAAAAGCCGGTTTCACACCTGCCACATTCGGCAACACCCGGCTCCGCACCGAGACAGCCGCACTTTATGCAGTCTCTGCAATACACGTAATTAATGATTTGAAAAAATGACTGACAATATCATCGAATATATAAATTCAAGTGCTTCCGGCAACTTCTTTCTCCTTGCCGGTCCCTGTGTGATTGAAGGAGAGGAAATGGCACTCGACATTGCCGCTGAACTGCTTGAAATCACATCTGCGTTAGACATACCGTATGTTTTCAAAGGGAGCTACAGAAAAGCCAACAGAAGCAGACTTGATTCATTCACCGGAATAGGTGATGAAAAAGCTCTTAAAATATTAAGAAAGGTAAAGGAAACATTCCATATTCCTGTCGTAACAGACATTCACACAGCCGATGAAGCGGAAATGGCGGCTGAATATGTCGACATCCTCCAGATTCCGGCATTTCTATGCCGTCAGACCGACCTACTGGTGGCTGCTGCAAAAACAGGAAAAATGATAAACATAAAAAAAGGACAGTTTCTATCGCCTGCCGCAATGAAATTCGCCTGCCTCAAGGTCAGGGAATCAGGCAATAACAGACTGGCTGTGACCGAACGAGGCTCTTTCTTCGGATACGGAGATCTTGTCGTTGACATGCGAGGCATTCCGATAATGAAAAAAGAATGTGAATGTCCCGTTATAATGGATATCACTCATTCGCTACAGCAGCCGAATGGCGCAGATGGCGTAAGCGGTGGACTTCCCGGACTCATCTCGACTATTGCAAAATCCGGACTGGCGGCAGGAGCCGACGGTATATTCATGGAGACACACCGGAATCCGGCAATAGCCAAAAGCGACGGAGCAAATATGCTCCCCCTTTCGGAAGCGGCTTGTCTTCTCAAGAATCTTACCACTCTCAGGAGTGCCATTAATGAAATAAACTTATAATATTTCTAACTAAATGAAAATAAAAGCATTTTTTTTAGCAGTTACTCTTCTTGCCTGCACTGGTGCCAATGCCCAGCAGATAAACCCGATTACAAAAGCCGTGCTTCGCGGTTATCAGGAAATTCTCAATGAGAACCCGAAAGACTATATTACTCTTTATCAGCGTGCCACTCAATATTACAATCTGTCGATGTATGACGAGGCACTGGTCGATATCATCAAAGCACTCGACTATACCCCTGAAAAAGAGAAAGAGTTGCGAATAGATGAGTATTCGATGCTGACTGACATATATATCCAGACAAAAGAATATGACAAAGCCCTCTCCGCAGTCAACAATGCACTTGCGCTGTCGCCCAAAGACTATGCACTGCTTTACAAAAAAGGTAATGTCGCCCTCTATCTGAATCGTCCGGAAGACGCCTACGAGTCTTTTGCCGCAATGCAACGTCTTAAGAGTCGCAGTCAGGAGGCATTCTTCGGAATGGCAAGGGCAGACATAATGATGGATAAAAAAGAAGATGCGAAAGAACTTATAAAACAAGCCGAAAACGCGGATCCGAGCAATTACCTAACCTATTGCCGCATAGGAGAGCTATATGAAGACATGCGAGAAGATGAGAACGCCGCCGCCAACTATCTGAGTGCTTTCAGTCTCGCCGACAATAAATCAAGCCGCCCTCTGGAATCGCTCATACGTCTGGCTGACAAGAACTATCCTGCTGTGGAAGCAGCCATTCAATACGCCATTTCGCGCACTTCAAACACAGATGCTCTATATTTCCTTCAGGCAAGCATAGCATTCAACAGTGGCAACTTTCGCCAGGCATATGATGGTTTCACCCGTCTTCTGCAGTCACGCGAAGGACAAATAGCTTCTGTTTATGCAAATATGGCTCGATGCTGCTTGGCTCTTGACAAAATATCCGAGGCTACCACAAACGCGGATCTCGCTGTGATTAAGGAAAACAGTGTCTCCACCTTACTTGTAAAAGCCGAAACAGAACTTGCCGCAAACAATCCTTCGGCAGCACTGCTCGCTGCAACAAAGGCATTGAGCATAGATGCCAACTCCACCGAAGCTCTCGTGCAATCTGCATTGGCGAATATCGCTCTTAAAGATACAAAAGCCGCCATCCAGAGCCTCAATGAAGCCGCGATGACAGACCCGGCAAATCTATATGCAAGAATGATACGTGCATATGTCAATTCCAATACACCGGACAATGCCAAAGAGGCAATCATAGAATACGGTAGAATCGGCAACACTCTGGATCCCGAGACATTCCGCGATGTTACCTATAAAGCTCTTGCCCAATGTCTGGCAGGGAAAAAACTGGATGCCGATGAAACAATGAAACGCGCGATACGCGAAAAGGAGAATAAAACCAAAGACGATTATTACCTCGCAGCTGTATATTACGCGCAGACCGGAGACCTTGCAACCGGCAAAGAAATGATAGACAAGGCTGTCAGCCTCGGCTACCAGAATCTGTATAACCTCTATACAAACAACACCGCAAACCTTAATATAGCGCCTTTACGGCATCTTCTGAAATAAGACACAAGAATAACACTAACCAAATAACCTGACAAATGAAAACGATGAAAAGCGCACTGGCAGTCATGTCGCTTGGCATGATTGCCTCTGCCAATGCTTCGGAAGCTCCGAAGAAAGAAAAACGCACATCCGACCCTTCAAGACCCAATGTCTTGATAATCTACGCTGATGACCTCGGATACGGAGACCTGCAATGCTACGGTGCAAAAAATGTAGAGACTCCCAATGTCAACCGTCTTGCTGACAACGGAATCCGTTTTACGCATGCTTATGCCACAGCAGCCACCAGCACACCATCACGCTATTCTATGCTTACCGGTCACTACAGCTGGAGACGTCCTGACACGGACATAGCACCAGGCGATGCAGGCATGATCATCAGACCGGAACAGTATACGATGGCTGACATGTTCAAATCTGCAGGATACGCCACATGCGCTATTGGCAAATGGCATCTCGGTCTTGGCGACAAAACAGGAACACAGGACTGGAACGCCCAGTTGCCGGCAGCTCTCGGTGACCTCGGTTTCGACTATTCATATATCATGGCTGCAACAGCCGACCGCGTGCCTTGTGTGTTCATTGAAAACGGTCATGTAGCGAACTATGACCCTTCCGCTCCGATCGAAGTCAGCTATAAAGAGAACTTCCCCGGAGAACCGACCGGAAAGGATAACCCTGAACTGCTTTATAATCTGAAACCCACATTCGGGCACGACATGTCGATTGTAAACGGAATTTCACGTATCGGATATATGAAAGGGGGAGGCAAAGCTCTCTGGAAAGATGAAAACATTGCCGATTCCATCACGGCACATGCAATCGATTTCATAAAAGAGAAGGGCAACGAACCTTTCTTCATGTATTTTGCCACAAACGATGTCCATGTGCCCCGTTTCCCTCACGACCGATTCAGGGGAAAAAACAAGATGGGACTCAGGGGTGATGCCATTGCACAGTTCGACTGGTGCGTCGGGCAACTTGTCAAGACTCTTGAGGACATGAAGATTCTTGACAACACAATCATTATTATATCAAGCGACAACGGACCTGTACTGAACGACGGATACGAAGACCACGCACAGGAACTACTAAACGGACATTCCCCCACAAGCGAACTCAGAGGTTCCAAATACAGCCTGTATGAGGGTGGAACTCGCGTTCCGGTAATAGTACACTGGCCACAGGGAAAACTCAACAAAGGCGAAAACAAGACTGTCCTTTCTCAGATTGACCTCGTTGCATCGTTTGCAGGATTTCTTGGTGTCAGCATGCCGAAAGGAAGTGCTCAAGACTCTTTCAACCGCATGGACAACTGGCTCGGACGCGACATGACAAGCCGTCCCTGGGTTATACAGCAGGGATATGACCATACCCTTGCAATCCGTGTGCCGGACTGGAAATACGTTGAAGCAAGCACTTTCCCAAAAATGAAACCACGCGGAGCCTATGTCGAGACCGGTTGCGCACCAGTGCAACAGCTCTTCGACATGAGCAAGACATATGAAGAGACAAATGTGGCTCAGGAACATCCGGAGGAAGTGGGAAAACTTCATCTGCTTCTTGAAATGATCAGAAAAGGAAACTACAATGAACTTCCGGCTAACGAGATGCCCTGATCCAAACTGAAAATGCTAAATCATTAAATGACATGGGCATTTCTTTGCATTAACATATTTTAACAACAAATACACTCAAAATTTGCACACACCTCTCGGGTGTGTGCAAATTGTTTAAAAGCATGTTGTAAAACATAAAACCGCCCTAAAATCTAATATAGTATCAAGTTAGAACCATGATTCGGATTAAACGCCGTAACTGAAAGGAAAAAAGTTGTTAAAATATTGGGATATAGGAACACTTTTGATTATCTTTGAATCGTAAGAAGTTGAAAATCTTAAAAATTGTAAAACTGCAAGAAATGGAACAGACACTTGTAATCCTCAAGCCTTCTGCAATTGAGCGCAATCTTATAGGCGAGGTAATCGGCCGGATTGAAAAACGGGGATTGATAATTTGCGGCATTAAAATGATTCAACTCGATGAAGCTATACTTCGAGAACACTACGCCCACCTTGCCGACAAGCCCTTCTTTCCATTGATTGTTGCTTCTATGGTGGCTTCTCCGGTCATTGTAATGTGTCTCAAAGGTATTGATGCTGTAAAGGTATTCCGCGAAATGACAGGTGCGACCAACGGACGCAAAGCTGCCCCGGGAACACTTAGAGGAGACCTTTGCGTAAGCGGACAGATGAACATCGTTCACGCAAGCGACAGCGTTGAGAACGCTAAAATCGAACTCGCACGCTTCTTTAAACCTGAAGAGATTTTCGACTACACTCCTGCATACTTCAACTTCCTCTACGCCGAGGATGAGTTATGATATAAAACAACCTGATAATTTTAACCTATAACCTCTCTTTTCGAAGAACATCTCCTCGAATTTCAACGAAAGAAATGATTAGACTTAGAAAAATATTCGGAGCCGCGATACTTATGGCATTTGCCGCATCAAGCGTATCGGCACAGCAAATAGTATCAAAAGCAGCTCATTCCGACATGCACAAGCAGCTTCTTGCCAATCAGGCGAAAAGCAAAGACCAGATTCGTCTTGTGGAAAAAAATACTTTTATCGACCTTATTGATGACATCGAACCTGAACTTGACATCTATACCGAAGGTTGGAACAGCAAAGCCGTGAACCCTTTCAAGCAATCGGAGGTGCCTGATTCAAAGGTAATAGACGTTACAGGCTACTTTATGCCGGTGCCGGGAAGAGTCACATCCAACTACGGATACAGGGCGCGATTCGGAAGAATGCACAAGGGAATTGACCTCGCCATACGAAGCAACGACACTATTTACGCTGCTTTTGACGGTAAAGTAAGACTCACAGCCTATGAGGCAAGAGGGTATGGAAACTATGTCATCATACGCCACCCCAACGGACTTGAAACAGTATACGGACACCTTAACAAACATCTCGTAAAACCTGATCAGACGGTAAAAGCCGGTGAACCAATCGGTTTAGGCGGCAGCACCGGCAGAAGCACAGGTCCTCACCTCCATTTCGAGACACGCTTCATGGGATATGCAATAAATCCCTCTGCAATATTTGATTTCGCAAACCATACAACACATACCGATACTTATACATTCTCAAAATCCACATATACAAAACCGAGAAACTTTGCACCCTCAAAGAATCTCGCAAGAAGTGAAAAAGAGAATCCTTATAAGAAAGGCAACGGCAAAAAAACAACCTATACTGTCAAGAAAGGCGACACGCTTTCAGCAATAGCCCGCTCTTATGGCATGTCGGCAACTACACTGAGAAAACTCAACAGCCTTGCAAGTTCCGACAAAATCAAGGCAGGACAGGTTTTAAAACTGAAATAATTGTTTCATAATAGTGTTTTACATTAATTTTGCATAATAAAGAATCCGGGGTGGCAAGTGATTGTCGCCCCGGATTCTTTTCCAACCCGATGATAATTGCCATACACTGCCCGATTGCCCTGCTTGCAACAGAATACCTTATCACCGGACTTGAACATTTAGAGCTTATCCTTTGTATTAAATGCATAATCACAGCATTTGACACAAATGATTCCACTAATTGTTTCCCACACAGACAGCATACCTGCAGCCCCCATAGACACAAATGTGGGGTTCCATCTGTCTGACACTACTGAAGAAAGTTCATATTTCATCGCAAGAATCCTTATGAAATGCGTGAACTGGTTTCTTGACATCTTCGGTCTCGAACACCATTCAACTTTGTTTCTACTGCTATATGCCACACTGGTCTTTCTCGTGGCATGGTGTGTGGGAATGATGGTAAAATGGATTATGGTATATACCCTCAATAAAATCGGACCTCATGTAAAGAACGATTTTTACAGTTACCTTGTCGGGCATCATTTCTTCACAAAGATATGCCGCATCATCCCTCCTATCATATTTCTTATCCTTATTCAGTTCACTCTTAACGGGAGAGAATCTCTTGCCCTGTGGCTGACCCGAATCACATGGATATATATCGTATTCATCCTATGCCGAACTTTCACCACTCTTGCAGATGTAGTCTGGACTCACGTGAATAACCGAGCCAACAAACGTCACCTTCCTTTGAACGGTGTTGTTCAGCTTGTAAAACTCATTTTATGGATTATCGGAGTCATCATCGTGTTCGGAATCCTGTTCAACAGATCTCCGGCATCCATGCTCGCCGGACTCGGAGCGTTCTCTGCGGTTCTTATGCTTGTATTCAAAGACAACATATTAGGTGTTGTAGCTGGTGTTCAGCTGGCAGAAAACGACTCCCTGCACGAAGGAGACTGGATTGTACCGAACGGCTCCGATGCCAATGGTACGGTCGTTGGCGTAGGTCTGACTGCGATTAAGATCGAAAACTGGGATAAGACAATATCCACAATCCCCCCTTACGACCTTATAAGCAAAGGTTTCAAAAGCTACAGAAACATGCAGCTCAGCCATACACGCCGCATACAACGAAGCTACATGATAGATGCGGACAGCATCGTGGCGACCGATGACAATATGCTTGCGGAATTTGCTGAAATTCCGTTGCTGAAGGAATGGATAGCAAAGAAGCTCGAACAACGCGCTGCCGGAAAAGTCGAGGATGTCAACAATAGCGCAGGACTCGTAGACGGATCCATTGACACCAACCTTGGAATACTCAGGGCATATGTCAAACTTTATCTTGACGCCAATCCGAACATCAGCCACGCTGATGATTGTTTTGTCAATACACTCGCTCAGACAGCCACCGGAATTCCATTCCAGGTATACTGTTTCACATCCACTTCATCATGGATTCCTTACGAAGGCATACAATCAACGGTATTCGAGCATATAGCGGTAATGCTATATCGATTCCATCTCTACACCTTCGAGAATCCGACCGGACGCGACACTATCATTGACGGCTACCTAAGTCCGGGAAAAGATCCGGAATATTTATGGGGACTCCCCTATCCTTTCTTCAACGGCAGCGGACATCCGGGAAAACCCGGCGTGCCACCAGCCGGTCTTTATCCGGGTCCGAACCTGTATTGCGGACCGGTTCCCCCGGCTTCAGCCAAAAAAGAAAGCCCTGCTCAGAAATGAGCAAGGCTTTTTTATTATCCGAGAGGTTCGAGTTTGACTGTGAAGTGTCGCATCAGCTCCGCCTCCCATTTGATTCTGACACCCCGAGTGACTTCATGCCTACGGTCATACACATTCTTCAATGCCGCTGCAATGACATTCATATGATTGTCAGTGTAAGTGCGCCGGCATATGCAGAGACGCAGAAAATCATTGCCATCAAAACGGTTCTCACGTGTTACCGGATCCCGGTCCGCAAGCAGATACCCGATCTCACACCCTCTGACACCTGCTTCCCTATACAGTTCGATAGTGAGACGCTGAGCCGGGAACTCCTCTTTAGGTACTCTGTCAAGCACCTTGTCGGCATCGATAAAAAGCGCATGTCCTCCTACAGGACGCTGATACGGTATCCCGTATTCATCAAGTTTGGCGGCGAGATACTCAACCTGTTTGATACGGGTCTCAAGCATTTCGAATTCGGTATTTTCGTCAAGACCGACAGCGAGTGCCGCCATATCGCGACCATTCATTCCGCCATAGGTAAGGAACCCTTCAAAAGGAATCACGAAACGCTTGGCTCCCTCATATATATCCTCCCAGCGGGTCGCAATAAATCCGCCCATGTTCACAAGCCCGTCTTTCTTCGATGACATTGTCATGATATCGGCAAGGCTGAACATTTCCCTGCATATCTCTTTTATTGTGGCATCCTTGAACTCCGGTTCCCGCGTTTTGATAAAATAGGCGTTCTCGGCAAATCTTGCCGAATCAAAAACCACTCTTTTACCATATTTGTCAGCGAGCTTACGAACCCCACGGAGATTTTCCATGGACACAGGCTGCCCTCCAGCTGTGTTGTTTGTAATCGTTACAATTATAAACGGTATTTTTTCACTGTCTTTGGCAAGAACATTCTCAAGCTTGTTCAAATCCACATTTCCCTTGAACGGAATCTCAAGCTGTGTGTTTTTTGCCTCATCAACCGTGCAATCCACAGCAAAAGCCTTACGACTTTCTATATGTCCCTTAGTGGTATCAAAATGAGAATTACCAGGGACAATATCACCATTCTTGACAAGATGCGAGAAAAGCACGTTTTCTGCAGCACGACCCTGATGAGTGGGAATCACATACTCAAACCCGGTGATACGGGTTATTGTATCCTTAAGTTCATAGAATGAACGCGCTCCGGCATAAGACTCATCACCAGTCATCATTGCCGCCCACTGACGGTCACTCATTGCGCCGGTGCCTGAATCGGTCAGGCAGTCTATGTAAACCTGATCTGCCCGCAACATGAACACATTGTAATCAGCTTCCTTGAGCCAACGTTCACGCTCTTCACGCGTGCTCTTACGTATCGGCTCAACCATTTTTATTTTCCAAGATTCTGCAAAAGGTAGTTCCATGTGTAATTAGATTTACGTTTATTCGATAAAATTAAGCATCCCGCATCAATTTTCAAAGAAAAATTCCTTTAAAATTCGATACGGGATAAACAATGTATATTTTAATACTATAATATTTAACTCAATCTAATATTTATGCCCTAAATATTATATGCAAGAACTCGTTTTGACTTATTTTTCTTAACACCGGCGAGATACTTCCGAAGTACTTTCGTCCCTCTCCATTACAATGAACAATGTCAATGCAGATGCCATGGAGATCTGCCGATTCCTATTTGTTTTTGATTGCTGTCACTGTATATCCTGCCTTGCGCAACCCCTCGATCACTCCTTTTTCTCCGGGAAGATGCAAAGCTCCGACAGCCACAAATGTTGGCGCAGCATTAAAAATTTCCGGAAGCTTTGATATCCAGTCTGCATTACGCTTGTTAATTAGCAGTTCCATAAACGCGTATGAATCCTTATTCTCATCTTTTGTAAGCTCGAACAACCCGTCTATATCCTGCGCAAGATAGGCATCGTTGAGTTTCTGCGATTTCTCCACGTTTTCAACCGGATTGTCAAGAAGTTCCACCAATGCCTCTGCCTGTTTCGAGATCGGCTCAGAACAATACAGAAGTTCTGCCTGATATTCGGGTGTTTCAAGTCCTATTACTTCCTTTCCTGTCGCTTTGCCCTGAAGTTGGAAATACGTGTCAAGCTGTTCGGTCGGATTAAATCCGGGAAGTTTCTGCTTCACCATCTCTACTGATACCATAGCCGTAATCACCATAGGCTTCATACCCTCCAACATCTGCAGTTCCATCCCGGGCATGGGTGCCCATTTCTTGAATTCCTCCGATATACGTCCGAAATCTTCCGGCGAAATGACACGGGAAAGAGTGCTGTCCGCCGGAGCAATCATATAACGCTGAATCTTTGAAGCAAGTTCCATCTGATTCACAGTCATGTCTATCTCTCCGACAACCTGACTTGCAGATTTATATGCATCACGACATCCGGGCACTTCATCTATGACGGATAATGGTGCAAGATGATGAGTTCCGAAAATATACGATGGATTTTTAAGTCCGTTGCCCTCTACCTTATAGAAAATCTGGGCAGATGTCGAAATGCAGAATAGCACTGCTAATGACAATAATGCTGTAATTCTTCTTTTCATTATTATTCTGTTTAAAATTGTTTTTATTCAATATGAATGTATATTGAGAATGACTCAACGACTCAATAAGCAAGACTATATATTCAGAATGCCTGCCTGTTGAGAGTAAAACTCCCCTGAAAATCCCCCTTCTTGTGAATGAAATTTAAGAAGCTGTTTAAAAATAAAAGTTAATTTGGGGTCGCAGGCTTGGTGCAGATTTCTTCTTGAGGAGAAGGAGCATAGCGGGCTATGTGACTGAGCCGAAAGGAGAAATCTGCCCAAGCTTGCGAGACTTCAAGTAACTTGAAAAACAGCACTGATTAAATTTTTAACATATGAAGCCTTTCGATAAATAAAATTTACCTTTGTCCGGCTATCTCCGGTTAAAATTCATTCTAGGCTCAGTCTCATAGCCCGCTATGCTCCTTTGCCTTAAATGAATTTTAACTCGAAGATAGCCGCCCCAAATTTAACTTTTATTTTTAAACAGCTTCTAAATCCATACTTTCCAAGAAACGGTTTAAATTTATTTTCAGAGTATTTTGAGAAATATTTTCGAGATGTTTTCGCCACTCGATGAGCCGGCAACCTTACGGCTGGCGGTGATGTGAGGAGTCAAGACGAGTTCAGTTTCTAAGAGTTATATATAAGCAATGATTCGGTAAATTTCGTTGTTGTCCAGTTGCGTCTAAGCCGCTAACTGCGT
>ERZ777011.190-NODE-190-length-100455-cov-16.374751_pt1 | contig 100455 bp, 117 predicted proteins | sample MGYA00374964_ERZ777011 | MGnify/ENA primary metagenome ERZ777011 (study PRJEB29310, sample SAMD00008975) | mouse gut metagenome | study: EMG produced TPA metagenomics assembly of the Metagenome analysis of fecal microbiota from mouse which was promoted... | reverse complement strand
GGTTAAGTTACATAAATTCGTGTGATTGCAAAGCAATCTTCACATGTGGCGAAACTACTTTTCTTATTTTATATTTAAACAAATATATTTACTGGCTATTGAAAAAATATTGAAAAAAATTGGAGGTTAATATATAATGTAAATATTAAAGACAAAGGAGAAAGATATGGGGGCAAATTCATTTCCAATATTAGGTGTAAATCCATTAATAGATGGACTAGAATTGGAGCAAATTTTATATAATTATAAAAAAGAAATGTCTAGCTTGCATAATAAATATTCAGATTATTTTTCAAAGCTTAGCAAAGTGAGAGCTACAATGAATATCGGACAAAAGGTAGAAACATTATTAGCTATAAGATTTGCATTAGGTTTAAAATTAGATAGAATTGTAATGGAAAAAAATGAAGTGGACTTTTTAGATGAGTTAAATGAACAAGAAAAAACATCATCTACTAAGCAAGAGAAAGCTACAAAAGTTTCATTACAGCTTGAAGATAAAGAAGATAGTAGTGAATCTGAAAATGGAGTAGAACCTGAAATTACTGAAGAACAAAAAGAAAAATATAATAGAATGTACCTAATATCTACAATATTACTTAGTGATATGATTCAAAAAATAGATAAGGCAAGACATGATTTCTTTAAAGATACTAATGAACCAAGAGATATTTCAAAAATGTTGGATGTATTTATAGAAATAAAATATAAAGAAAAAGTATTAGAACTTGCTGGAATGTTAGCTCAGACCATGAGAGAAAGTGGAAAAGCTTATACAGAAGAGCAATTTCAAACAGCTTTAACAACTAGTAAACCATATACACAATTAGCAGAATTGTATGAGGAAGTAAGTACACAAGATAAAAGAAATATGTTAATTCCTGAGCATTTTGTTAATTCTTCAATGTCAAATTCGCATGAACTTAAAATTGGCAATCCTAAAAGAATAGAACAATTATTGAAAAGAGAAGAAAAACATGAATTGGAATATATGCAAAATGTAAGAAGAATAAAAAAAGATCCATCATTAATGGAAAAAGAAAAAATTGCTGTTAATCAAAATCATGATTATTCTTGGGGAATTGTTTTACAAAAGCCACAATATATGCTATTAAATGAACCAGTAGATACTCCAATTTTCAAAGGGCATATTACAGTTGAAAATATAGGTTCTTTTTCAGAATTATCATTATTCAGAAAAAGAAAATTTGAATATGAAAAAAAGAAAGATATATCACCAAAAGGTGATATTAGAAGAAAACAAGAAACTTTTTCAAGGTTAAGAATGAAAAGAAATGAAGTATCAACTGAAAATAGAACTATGAGAAGTTACTTATATAAGCATGAAGCTAGTAAAGTTTTAGCTGACAATCTTTTGAAAGTAACAAAAGTAGATACAGATGGTAGAATATCAAAAAGAATAATTATTTCACCTGTACAATATACTGGAAGAGAGGGTTCTGAATATAAAGAATTTTTGAAAAATGTATATTTTTCAGATTATGTATTAGATGTAGCTGCAAGTAATGGTGGATATGCAGGTAGAATTGAACATAATCCAAATGGATTTTTTGTGTCTAATAAGTATAATGAAGATGAAATTTCATCTGCTTATTTATTTGCTACTGGAAAAGCTGGAACTATATTAGATAATAGAGATAGAAATAATAGAGTGAGATATGTGGATGCTACTAGTAGTACATTATTAGAGCTCTTAAATAGTAGAGGAAGGGAAAGAAATTTTAATGAGTAAAGTTATGTGGAAACCTGGTACATTTGTGTACCCAATACCTGCTGTTATGGTAACATCAGGAGACATGGAGAAGTCAAATATAATGACTGTGGCTTGGACTGGCATAATAAATACTAATCCAGCATTAGTATATATTTCTGTAAGACCAGAAAGATATTCTTATAATTTAATAAAGGAAAATAAAGAATTTGTAATTAATTTAACAACTGAAAAATTGGCATTTGCAACAGATTGGTGTGGTGTTAGAAGTGGAGCAAAATTCGATAAATTTAAAGAAATGAATTTAACAAAAGAAAAGGCTAATTTTGTTAAATGCCCAATTATAAAAGAAAGCCCAGTTGCAATTGAATGTAAGGTCATAGAAGAAAGAGACAATGGAAGTCATACAATGTTTTTAGCAGAAGTTTTATCAATAGATGCAGATGACAAATATATTGACGAAAATGGAGCTTTTGACATAAGCAAATGTGATTTAATAGCTTATGCAAATGGAGGATATTATAAATTGGATAAGAAAATAGGTAAATTTGGATTTTCTGTTCAAAAAAAACAAAAAAAATAGGAAAAAATTACTAAAATTATTGACTTATGAACTTATTTGTGGTAAAGTATTATAGCATGTACAGAAACATGTAAGTCACATCGTTAAATAAAATATTCATTAAAAGTAAAATGGAGGTGTAGTAAAATGGCAGCAAAAGGACCAAGAGAAAACATTACATTAGAATGTACAGAATGTAAAAGAAGAAATTACATGACATCAAAAAATAAAAGAAACAATACAGAAAGACTAGAAGTAGTTAAGTATTGTAAATTCTGCAAAAAGCGTACAACTCATAAAGAGACAAAATAGTAATATCCTTTAGGAGGAAGAAAATATGGCAAAAGAAGTTAATAAAGAAAAGAAACAAGAAAAAAAAGTAAAAAATGAAAAAGACAAAAAAAGCTTCGCAAAAGATTTTAAAGCAGAATTAAAGAAAGTTAGTTGGCCAACTCCAAAACAATTAGTAAACAATACTGCAATAGTTATTGTAATTGTTTTAATTACAGCAGCTATCGTATTTGTTTTAGATGTTGTTTTTGAATCTTTAAATAATTATGGAATTGAAAAACTAAAAGCCATGGTTACATCTAATACATCTGAAAATGCAGATAATAGCACAGATGGAGCAACTGTTGTAGATAATTCAAATACTACTAATACAGAAAATACATCTGTTGAAGCAGGTACAGAAAATACAGTTGCAAATGAAAGTGTTGAACAAACAAACACAACAGATGAAGAAGTAGTGTCTGAACAATAATAATACTTTTAAATGAAAATATATAAAGGGGGCTAAAAAATGTCTCAATATGCAAACGAACCAAAATGGTATGTAGTACATACATATTCTGGTTATGAAAATAAAGTTAAGACAGATTTAGAGAAAACTATAAAAAATAGAGAACTTGAAGATTTCTTCTTTAATATAGTTGTTCCTATGGAAGAACAAGTTGAAATTAAAGATGGAAAAAGAAAGAGTAATCTAAAAAAAGTTTTTCCTGGTTATGTATTGATTAAAATGATAGTAACAGAAGAATCTTGGTATATAGTTAGAAATACAAGAGGCGTTACAGGTTTCGTTGGTTCTGGTACAGATCCAATTCCACTTACTGATGAAGAAATCAGAAATATGGGATTTGATGAAGTTCCAATCAATGTAGACTATGATGTAAATGATACTGTACAAGTTGTAAACGGACCATTAGAAGGTTTTGTTGGAGCAGTACAAGAAATAAATAAAGAAAAACAAAAAGTAAAAGTTTTAGTTTCTATGTTTGGAAGGGAAACCCCAGTAGAATTAGAATTTTCACAAGTTCAAAAAGTTAATTAAAGGAGGCGATAAGAAATGGCAGAGAAGGAAGTTGTAAATGTTATCAAATTACAAATAGAAGCTGGAAAAGCAACACCAGCACCACCAGTAGGACCAGCATTAGGTTCATCAGGTGTTAATATCATGCAATTCGTTAAAGAATTTAATGATAAAACAGCTAACCAACCTGGAATGATAATCCCAGTTGTTATTACTGTTTATAAAGATAAATCATTTACTTTTATAACAAAAGTTCCACCAGTTGCAGTTCTTATTAAAAAGGCAATAGGATTACAAAAAGGTTCTGGAAAACCAAATAAAGATAAAGTTGCTAAAATAACAAAAGAACAAGTTAAAGCAATTGCAGAACAAAAAATGGATGATTTGAATGCAGCATCAGTAGAAGCTGCAATGAGTATGGTTGCTGGTACAGCTAGATCAATGGGTGTAGTTGTAGAAGACTAATAAAAAATAAATGTGGGAGAGTAAAAAACTCGTTTGTACCAAAGGAGGAAAAAAATGAAACAAGGAAAAAGATATGCAGAAGCTGCTAAATTAGTAGATTCTACAAAACTTTATGATGCAAAAGAAGCTTTTGAAGTTATTGAAAAAATGCCAAAAGCTAAATTTGATGAAACAGTAGAATTACATGTTAAATTAGGTGTTGATTCAAAACATGCTGATCAACAAGTTAGAGGTACAGTAGTATTACCAAATGGTACTGGTAAATCTTTAAGAGTATTAGTATTTGCAAAAGGAGATAAAGCAAAAGAAGCAGAAGCTGCTGGTGCTGATTTTGTTGGAGCAGAAGAATTAATACCAAAAATTGAAAAAGAAAACTGGTTTGAGTATGATGTTATTGTTGCTACACCAGATATGATGGGTGTAATTGGTAGATTAGGTAAAGTATTAGGACCAAAAGGATTAATGCCAAACCCAAAATCAGGAACAGTAACAATGGATGTTACAAAGGCTGTATCAGAAATTAAATCTGGTAAAGTTGAATATAGATTAGATAAAACTAATATTGTTCACTTAGGTATTGGAAAAGTATCTTTTGGAACAGAAAAATTAGTTGAAAACTATCAAACAATTATCGATGCTATAATTAAAGCTAAACCAGCTGCTGCAAAAGGACAATACATTAAGAGTGTTGCTCTTACAACAACAATGGGACCAAGCTTATACATCAACCAAAAATAATTAACATATAACTATTAACCGTAGACAGTAGGTACAAAATAAATCCTACCGAGGTAAATTTATAAAGAGAGAAATAGAACTTTCTTTGATTTATCTTGTATGCGGTTAAATCAAAGAAAGTTTTTAATTTAAAATAAATATATACGGAGGTGAAAGTAAATTGGCTAGTGAAAAAATAATCAAACAAAAAGAAGAAGAAGTAAAAAAATTAGCTGAAAAAATGAAAAGCGCTAGTTTAGTACTTTTAACAGATTACAGAGGAATTAATGTTGCTGATGTAACAAATTTAAGAAAATCTGTAAGATCTGCAAATGGAGAGTACTGTGTTATTAAAAATAATATCACAAGAAGAGCATTAAAAGAATGTGGAATTGAAGATTTAAATGACGCATTAGTTGGACCAACAGCAGTTATCATTGCAGATGAAAATTACTTACCAGTTCTTAAAGCAGTTTATTCTTATGCTAAAACAACAGATTTTTATAAAATAAAAGCTGGTGTTCTAGAAGGAAAATCAACAACAGCAGAAGAACTTACAGTACTTGCACAACTTCCATCAAGAGAAGAACTTATCGCAAAACTTGCTGGATGCTTACTTGCAAATGTTTCAAAACTTGCTGCTACACTTGATGCAGTTAGAGTAAAAAAAGAATCAGAAGAAGCAAAATAATTTAATTGGGAGATTTCCCAAAGATTCACTTAAAAAATAATGATAGTAAACTATCAAAAATATAAAATAAATAGGAGGATTTTAAAATGAGTGAAAAAATAGAAAAAATGTTAGAAGAAATCGATAGCTTAACAGTTGTTGAATTATCAGAATTAGTAAAAGGAATTGAAGAAAAATACGGAGTAACAGCAGCAGCTGTTGCAGCACCAGCTGCTGGTGGAGCTGCTGGAGCAGCAGAAGAAAAATCTTCATTCAATGTTGTATTAAAAGATGCAGGAGCAAACAAAATCGCTGTAATTAAAGTTGTAAGAGATGTTACAGGATTAGGATTAAAAGAAGCAAAAGAATTAGTTGACGGAGCTCCTAAAACAGTTAAAGAAGGTGCTTCAAAAGAAGAATCAGAAGAAATTAAAGCTAAATTCTCAGAAGCAGGAGCAGTTATTGAATTACAATAATTTATTAATGACTATTCATACCACTTCATAACACGATACATGTAAATTGTATCGTGTTTTTTTTATAAAAATCTTGCACATATATAAATTATAAGTTATCATAGTAATATAGAGGTGAAAAAGATGAAATCACAAAAAGGTATAACAATGATAAGTTTAATATTATATGTAGCTAGTTTTGTTGCTGTTACAGCAGTTGTAGCTGGTGTTACAACATTTTTTTATAGCAATATGCAAGTTATGAATACAAGTGTTGGAAATAATAGTTCATATAATAAAATGAATTTATATTTAGTAAATGAATGTAAAAAACCTGGGGTACAATTATATGCAATAAAAGGGCATAACGGTAGCAATGAAATTAAAGAAATTAATAATGTAGGAAGTAGTGCAGAAAATGGATTCGATTTCATGACATTTAAAGCTGATGATTCTATTAACTCATTTATATACGATAATCAAAATGGAAATTTATATTATAATTCAATAAAATTGTGTGAAAAAGTAGAAGATTTCCAATTGCAATTGGATAAAAGTACAGGAAAAGATGTAATAACAGTACTAATTAATATAGATGGTACAGCATTTAAAACAAAATATGTTGTTGGGTCATAAAGGAGTTTCAAATGAAAAAGTTTTTAGTTGTATTAAATATTATGTGGGAACACTTAAAAAGTATTTTAATAGCTGTATTAATAGGAATGGCAATAATTATTTCTTTGTCATCAATAATACATAATGTTTTAAAAATAAGAGAGATATATGCAGAAGATACTATTGGCTATAAAAATTTAGTAACAGTAGGTAAGACAAGATTAAATGTTAGAGTTGAAGGTGAAGGGGAGCAAATAGTTGTAATATTACCAGATTTTGCTGAATGTTCACCAATTGTAAAATATAAAACATATTCTAATAGATTATCAGAATTAAATTGTAAAGTTGTTACAATAGAATATTTTGGATATGGGTATAGTTTATCAAGCAAAGATGAAAGAACTAATATAAAGTTGGCTCAGGAAATAAAAAGTGCTCTAACATCAGCAAATGTTGATGGTCCATATACTTTTGTAGCAAATGGAACTTCTAGTTTGTATGCATATATGTATTCTAATTTATATCCAGAAGATTTACAAAAATTAGTAGTTATAGACGGTGTATATCCAAACTCTATTAAAGATAAATATACCGAAAAATATGTAGATGATTTAACTACAAATGCAGTTATTACTTCATATGCAGAATTAAGTGGATATGCTAGAATTTTAAGCTATATAAATCCATCAGTTTTTCATATAGATCAAATGAAAGAAATGGGATTTGATAAAGTTGATATAAAAACATATAGAAAAATGATAGCTAATAGATATTATACTGGAACTATGAAGAGAGAAATTAAAGAATTAAAAACTAATATGCAAAATTTACAATCATACCAATATCCATCTTTTTTAACTGTAAATCAAGTGCTTTCAACAGGATATATTGATGAAGTTAAGCAATTAGTAAAAGAAAATAAAACAAAAACAAACTTAGAAAAATATGCTAATGATATGATTACAAATGCTGATATTCAAGATGTTGTTACTGTTGAAGGAAAAAAATCAAATTTATCATTAGATAATCCAGACAAAGTTATTGAAGCTATATTAAATTAAAAATTAAAATGAGCTCAAATTATTGATTTTATTAATAATTTGAGTTCATTTTTAGTTGACAAAAAGTGCAAAAAGTAGTAAACTACTAAGGTATACATAAAGTTGAAACAAGGAGTTTTATGAGAAGAAGATTAGTATTTATAATAGATATTTTAATTCTAATATTAGTAGTTAATTTGCTAATATTTTTTGCCTCACCAGACATAGCAAAAAAAGATACAGATAAGATACAAGTAATTACTACAATATTTCCAAACTATGATTTTGCTAAACAAATTGGTAAAGATAAAGTTGAAGTAAAATTATTGCTTAAATCTGGTGTGGAAAGTCATACTTATGAACCTACTCCAAAAGATATGATAGATATAGAAAATTCTGATGTATTTGTTTATACAGGAAGTGAATTTGAACCATGGGCAGAAAATATTTTAGAAAGTATAAATTCTGAAATTAAAATAGTTGATACATCTAAAAATGTAAAATTAATAAATAAGGAAGAGTTTGAAGAGCATTATGAAAATGCTGAAATATTAGAAGAAAAACATGAAGAACATCATGATGAAAGTAGCTATGATAGTCATATTTGGTTAAATCCAGAAAATGCAATGATTATGATTGATGAGATAGCATCTAATTTCTGCGAGATTGACCCAGAAAATGCTAAATATTATACAGATAATGCAAATGATTATAAAAAACAAATAATGGCTTTAAATTCAAAATATGAAGAAATGATAAAAAATTCTGCAAGAAAAGAAATAGCTTTTGCTGGTGATTTTTCATATTCATATTTTATAGAAAAGTATGGACTAAAATTTGTTAGTGTTTATAACAATTGTGGAGAGGGAGAAGATCCTAGCATTGCAAAAGTAAAATCAGTGATTGATTATATTAATAATCATAATTTACCAGTTGTATTTTATGAAGAATTAAGTGAAGGTACAGTTGCTAAAATGATAGGAGATGAAACAAATGCAAAATCTATGATATTTTATACAATACATAATGGAAATTTAGAAAAAGATACTTATGTAAGTTTAATGAGTGAAAATTTTGAAAATTTAAAAGAAGCTTTAAATTAAGAAAGGAAAAGAGTTTTGAGCATTTTAGAAGTTAAAAATTTAAAAGTTTTATATTCTAACCATGTTGCTATTGAAAATATAAATTTTAAAATAGAATCAGGAGAATATGTTTGTTTAATGGGTGAAAATGGTTCACGGAAAAAGTACATTAATTAAAACAATAGTAGGATTAATTAAGCCAGAAGATGGTGAAGTAAAAATAAATATTCCATTAGATGAAGTTGCATATCTTTCACAAACTAATTTAAAAGATTTAGATTTTCCAGCAACAGCAAAAGAAGTTGTTATGCTAGGAAGACAAAAGCATAAAACTTTACCTTTTTATACTAATAAAGATAAGGAAATTTATAAAGAGGTTATAAAACAGCTAAAAATAGAAGAAATACAAGATAAAAGAATTGGTGATTTATCTGGTGGACAGAAACAAAGAGTTCTTATTGCAAGAGCTTTAATAAAAAAACCAAAACTTTTGATTTTGGATGAACCAGCAACAGGTTTAGATTATAACATAACAAAAGAATTGTATGATATATTAGAAAAGCAAAATAAAGAAGAAAAAATGACAATTATTATGGCAACACATGATTTAGATGAAGTAGAACATATTAAACCTCGTATAATTTGTTTATCAAAAACAATAAAATATGATGGCGAAATAGAAGGGTGGAAAGGAATTTAATGCAAGATATAATTAGTTTATTATCATATCCATTTATACAAAGAGCGTTAATTTGTGGAATTGCAGTGTCTTTTTCAGCTGCACTTATTGGAGTAATATTAGTTTTAAAAAATTATTCAATGATTGGACATGGACTTGGCGAAGTAGGTTTTGCAGCTTTATCACTTGCTATGGCACTTAACTTACCAGCACTTACAGTATCTATTCCGATTGTTATTATAGCATCGATAATAATAATGATTATAAGCCAGAAAAAAGGAGAACAGGGAGATGTAACAATAGCACTAGTTGCGAGTGGAGCTTTGGCAATAGGTGTTATAATTACAGCTTTTACAAGTGGTTTTGGCGCAGATAGTTATAATTATATGTTTGGTAGTATATTAGCTATGACAACTAATGATGTTATTTTAAGCATAGTTCTTACTTTTTTATCAATAGGAATATATATAATTTTTTATAATAGATTATTTTTAATTACTTTTGATGAAAAATTTGCAAAGTCATCTGGAATTAATGTTACTGTATATCAATTCTTAATTGCACTTCTTACAGCTTTTATAGTAGTAATTGGTATGCGAATGATGGGAACACTTTTAATATCTAGTTTAATAGTTTTTCCAGCAATCATTGCAAAAAAAACTACTGTAAGTTTTAAGGGGTTAGTAATTATGTCTGGAATTATTTCGGTAGTATGTTTTATTTTAGGAATGATGATATCTTTCTTCCTAGATATGCCTACTGGTGCGGGAATTGTAGCAATATATTTGTTATTAATGTTAATTACAAATATAACAACAAAAATAGCAAAAATTTAACACAAATGAAATATTAAATCCTGCTATTTAATGATATAATATTTAAGATTATTGAATGGAGAGGAAAATGGTAGAAGAATATTTAAGAAAATTTGAACTTAATAATGCTGTTTTAGAAGACTTTGATAGCTTAATGGAAAAGCATTTGGACCAAATAGAAGAACTTATTATAAGTGAAATTGATCCAAAATCAAAACTTTTAAATATAATTGGGTTATGTATAAATGTAAAAACTCTTATAATTGAAGGCGACCAAAGAACAAATGTAAATGCTATTATTGCTAATATTTGTAAACCAGAATTACTCCAAAATTTAATTTTGGATAGTGTTAAAATACCATCAAATTTCTCATTTAAAAAATTGACAAATTTAAAAATGATTTCATTAAATAATATTAGATTTTGTAGTGTTAGAAGTTGTTTAGATGAAATTATTAATCCAGAAAAAATAGAAGCTTTGAATTTTGATCAAGTAGACTTTACTAAAAATTCTATTGAAATAGTTTCAAAATTTAAAAATCTAAAATATTTAAACTTAACAAAAGTATTAAATTGTAAATTAGATAATTTAGAATTTTTAGAAGAAATGCCAAAGCTAGAAAAAATAAATATAGAAGATAATGTATTAGATTTTAAAGAAATAAATAATTTAGTAAAGGGAACATTCCATAAAGAAATTACGGCAGAGTTGAATTCTGACAAAAAGAATATTGTTACAAATTCATTAGAAATAAAAGAAAATGGAAATGTTTCAATTACAGTAAATGGCGAAGATTTAGAACAACTTGTTGAGGCAATAGATTTATCAAAATTAAATAATATTTTAATAATAGATACAGGAAATTGTGACTTAATTGATTATATAGACAGTTTGAGAAAGATTAAAGGAAAAATTACAATTGCAATAAAAGATATTTCTTGTATTAATGTAGAAGAAGCAGAAGAATTAAAAGAAGAATTAAATTTACAATATATAAATGTTATAGATTTTGATGGAGTTCTTCAATACGAAAAAAATAGATTTTGCTATAAAATAGATACTTATATTAAAATTAGAACTGCAATAGATGAAATACTTGAAAATGTCGATAGAGAAACTGATGAACTTTGTAAAGTTTTAGAAGTATATAAAATATTAGGTACAACTATTATGTATGATAATATTTTAGAAGATGAAATAAAAGATTATTCAGAGGCTAACTTAGCAAAATCAAGTAATTTAGAAAATGGTTTATTAGAAAAGAAATGTATAGACATAGGTTTTGCAGAAATATTTAAAAATGCTCTTTCAATTTTAGGAATTAATTCTAAAATGGTGAGAGGAAATTATGCAGGTATATCAGAAGAACATGTTTGGAATCAAGTGCAAATATGCGGTAAATGGTATAATGCTGATATTGGATTAGATAGTAAAAAGATGTCAAATTCTAATAAATTCAAATCTAAACCAATATATTGTTTATTGAGTGATAAAGAATTTAGAAAAACACATACTCCAAATGCTGGAAATAACGAATATTGTCCAGAAAGTATTCATCCAAAGATAATATCACATTATTTTAGAAATGAACCAGCAATAAAAGTATATATTAATAATTTTATGCAAAAAATAAAAGCGACATTATTATATAATAAGCAATTATTACTTCCAACTGGAAAACATGCAGAAGAGGTAAAGAAAGATAGAAATGAAGATTAATTTTTTAAGTAATGATTTTGAAAATTATTTATTAAAAAAATTAAATGTTTCTGAACTTACAGAAGAAATTTTAAAAGAAGTAAAAGAAATCTCAATTAATGCCATTGGTAACAATGGCATTAAAAATAGTTATGATTTTAGAGATTTTGAAAAATTAGAAAACTTAAAATTTGTAAGTTTACAAAATTTTGAGATAAATAATTATCAAACAAATGAAATGAATAGATGCAATAATTTAGAAGGTGTACAATTTTCTAATTGTATTATCAAATCAAAATCCAGACTTCAAGGAAATATACAAATTGTAACTTTTGATAATTGTAGAAAATTTCATTTCAAATATATTTCACTTTTGAAAAATTTAAAAGTAGTTAAATTTTCAAATATTAGATTTTTAAATTTGAAAAATATAGAAATACTTAAAAGTTTACAGAAAATATATTTTGAAAATGGAATAATTTTACATTTTAAGAATTTAGCATATTTGCAAAATTTGAATTATATTAGAATTACAAAATGTAGATGGAATAAATTACATGAGAAATACTTAAATAATAATATAGAAATAGAAAAATAAGTAAAGGAACAATTAAAATTATGAAAGAAGAATTTATCAATTTATTAAAAACAGTAAAAAGAGATGGAATGGATGAACTATTAAATTTTTTAGAAAAAACAGATTTTTATAAAGCACCAGCTAGCACTAGATTTCATGGAGATTATGAAGGCGGATTAGTAGAACATAGTATGAAAGTGTATGAAATATTAGCAGAAAAAATAAAGCATACACCAATGAAATTTGAAGTTTCAGAGGATACTGTAAAAATAGTTGCTTTACTTCATGATATTTGTAAAGCAAATTTTTATAAAGTAGATTATAGAAATGCTAAAAATGAATTAGGAGTATGGGAGAAAGTTCCATATTATACAATTGATGATACCATACCTTATGGACATGGCGAAAAATCTGTTATGATGATTACAGAATATATGAAGTTAACAAGTGAAGAAAAATATGCTATAAGATGGCATATGGGATTTACTGAACCAAAAGAGCAATATACAACTTTGGGATTAGCTTTTAAAAAATATCCATTAGCACTTTTAATGCATGAAGCAGATTTAGAAGCAACATATTTTTTCGATATTTAATTTTTGTACACGAACAATTAGGTGCAGACTGAACTCTATATGAAAATAATAATGTTCTATTACCCTCAATACGCGAATACAATTAACAAAAAGTATTTGAGTATGGGGGTTTTATTTATGAGAGAAAAGTCAATTGAAGAAAGAGCCGTCAAGCTTGCTGAATATATTATAGATTCAAAAGACACTGTTAGAGGTGCAGCAAAAAAATTTGGAATAAGTAAAAGCACAGTACATAAAGATATTGCTTTTAGACTTCTTCACATAAACAATAGTTTAGCTAAGGAGGTTAGAAAAGTGTTAGATGAGAATAAAGCTGAGAGACATATTAGAGGAGGTCAGGCAACAAAATTGAAATACGAAAAAGAGCATGAAAAAGAAATTTGTAACAAACAAGAAATTAAATTGTAACGCAAATGATATATTGAAAGCTGAACACGCATAAGCATTGAAAATAGTGAATTACAGGCTTTTACAATCAGAATTAGGATTTTGACAACATTACTAAACCGTGATATAAAATACTTATCAAAATAAGCAAATATATGAAGGATTAGTAGGTGATAATTATGGGAATTTACAGGTCTGAAATAGCAGATTTAAGAAAAAATTTAGAAGATAACATAGGAAAAAAAATTATTGTAAAAGAATCACCAGGAAAAAGAAGTAAGCCACAAGAGAAAGTTGCAGTAATTGAAAATACTTATCCTAAGTATTTTAGAGTAAAATTTGAGGAGGTAGACAGGGTTGGTTCTTATAATTACACAGATTTATTTACAAAAACAGTAGAAGTAAAATTCTGTGATGGAGCACCAATAGCGCCAGTATTACAAAACCATGTCGAATTAAAAAAACACATAAAACAAGAAGCATATATGGAAAATTCCTAATTTTAGGAATTTTTCTTTTTTTTATCCATATAAATAATATAACAAAGGAATATTTTTAAGGAGGATTGTTTATATGGAAAAACAAAAACTGAAAATAAATCGCAAAGTAATGCAAAAAGAAAAGGAGTTTGAAGTAAAAGCAGATATAATAGTTCCAGATATAAAACCAGATATGGTTGCTATTAAAGATACTAATGCAAATTCATATATTTGCAAAGAAGAAATTACAAGAGGAAAAATGAGATTAGAAGGAAATGTTGATGGATATGTTACGTATTTATCAGAAAGTGGAGAAACAAGAAGTTTAGAAATTACATTAGATTATATAGAAAATATAGAAGATGATTTAATAGAAGAAACTTTTCAAGCAAAAGAAAAATTAGAATTAAAAAATATTGAAACAAAAATTTTAAATGAAAGAAAAATTTGTGTTACTGCTTCATTGGTTATGACAGTAGAATTTTTTGAAAAGAAAGAAGTAGAATTTATAAAAAATATCGAAGATGAAAAAATTCAAGTAAAAGAAGAAAATTGTAAAATTAAAAAAATCGTAGGCGAGGGAAAAGGCAATAGTGTTGTAAGAGAAAGCCTAGAAACAGAAAATCAAACTGCAATAACTGAAATTACAAAAGTTGATTTAGATGTTGCTAATATAGAAAATAAAGTAAGTTTTAATAAAGTTCTTTCAAAAGCTGACTTAAATGTAAAAATAACTTACCAAACAGAGGAATTAAAAGAAGAGAGTATAACATCAATTTACCCAGTTACAAGTTTTATTGATGTTGAAAATGTAAAAGACAATTGTTTATGTGAAAGTGATTTTGTTTTAAGAAATATGCTATTTAAAGTTGATTCAGTGGTAAATAGTAAAATTACTTTTGAAGTAGATATGAGTGTTAATTTAGAAGTATATGAGGAAGAAGAGATATCTATTATTCAAGATATGTATAGTTTAGATAAAGAATTAGAGCTTAAACAAAAAGAAGTTGAAATGTGTGTAAATGGTGAAGATAGGAAAATAAATTTTATTGAAGAAATTGAGGAAAAAGAATGTACAAAGAAAAATGAATATAGTATGGTAGTTTATTTTGTTAAACCAAGTGATACTGTTTGGAAAATTGCAAAAATGTTTAAAGTAACAATGGAATCTATTATACAAGCTAATAATTTGGAGAATCCAGATAAAATAAATGTTGGAGAGAAATTATATATTGTAAAATAGAAGAGGAAAAAGATGGAAAAAATATATTCAAGAAGAAGAATTAAAATTCCAAAGATAAATCTTTTTCAATGTATCATTATATTAGTAATTATTATATTTTTAGGTTCAATTATTAGTTTTGTTTTGGCAGCATATCCTATTTTTGAAGCATCATGTAAAAATCGAGCGTCTAGTATAGCAATAAATGTGTCATCCGAGGAAGTTAATAAAGTTATGAGTGATTATGAATATGAGGATTTGATTGATATTCAGAAAAATGAAGATGGAAGTATAACTATGATAAAAGCTAGAATTGTTCCTATAAATGAAATGATTTCTAAAATAACTTCTAATATAAAAAATGAAATAGATAAGAAGGAACAGGTGCAAGTTGGAATTAACTTAGGAGCAATTACAGGATTTTCAAAACTTTCTGCAATTGGTCCGAAGTTTAATATAAAAATGGAAGCATCTGGTCGGAGTAACAGCAAAACTTAATTCCGAATTTACATCAGTTCGGAATTAATCAAACTTTACATAGAATATATTTAGATGTAAATACTAAGACTAGCATTCTAACACCTTTTAATGTAATCAGAAATAATTATGAAAGTAGAGTTTTACTTACAGAAAGCATTATAGTAGGTAAAGTTCCAGAAACTTATTACTATTACGATAATTTAAGTACAGGAGATTTACTAGATGCAAATTAAATTCACTAGCAGAGTGTAAATTTTGACCAAAAGCCTATTTTGTGATATAAAATAAGAGTAATAGATATTGTTGAAATATTATAGAATTTTTAAAAAAATGCTTGACTTTTCTAGATGGGTTGTATTATAATAATATAGCATTATATCGAAATATGTAAATTTGGTAAATTAAAGTTTCTCCCCGGTAACTTGAAATACTAAATTTGTATATATAAATAAAAATATAGGAATTTAGAATGGAGGATTACCATGAATAATACTACATATAGCCCTAAAAAAGCTGAAATTGAAAGAAAATGGTATATATTAGATGCAACAGATAAATCATTAGGTAGAGTTGCAACTGAAGCAGCTAAATTATTAAGAGGAAAACACAAACCAACTTACTCAACCAATGTTGATACAGGTGATTTTGTAATTATAATAAATTGTAAAGATGCAGTTTTAACTGGACACAAATTAGATCAAAAAGTTTATAGACATCATTCAGGATATATTGGAGGAATGAAAGAAGTTTCTGCCAGAGTAATGATGGAAAAAACTCCTGAAAAAGCTATGATGCATGCAGTTAAAGGAATGCTTCCTCACAACAGATTAGGAAGAAAAATGATTAAAAAATTAAGAGTATATGCAGGAAGCGAACATGAAAATGCAGCTCAAAAACCAGAAGTTTGGGAGGTAAAATAATTATGGCAAAGAAATCTGAAAATATAGTATTCCTTGGAACAGGAAGAAGAAAAGAATCAATAGCTAGGGTTAGATTAACAGCTGGTAAAGGTGAAATAACAGTTAACGGAAAAAAATTAGATGAATATTTCGGAACAGAAATATTAAAAGTTATTGTTAATCAACCATTTACAGTTACTAACACAGTTGGAAAATATGATGTTGTAGTTAAAGTTACAGGTGGAGGATACACAGGTCAAGCAGGTGCTATAAGACATGGTATCGCAAGAGCTTTATTACAAGCAAATAGCGAATTTAGACCAGCTTTAAAACAAAACGGATTCTTAACAAGAGATCCAAGAATGAAAGAAAGAAAGAAATATGGTCTTAAAAAAGCTAGAAAAGCTCCACAATTCAGCAAACGTTAATATTTTAATAAAGAAAAATCTCGATTTATATCGAGATTTTTTGTTTATTATTTCGTAAAGTTCCCGTGAACTTTACGAAATAATAAGGTTAAGTTACATAAATTTGTGCGATTGCAAAGCAATCTGCATACGTAGCGAAGTTACTTTTCTTGTATAAAAGGGAAAAACCCCTGGCTTAGCCGCCAAGGGATTTACTTTCCTTAGAACAATTTGTGTTGAAAAACTCGACCTCTTTTAAGAAGTCATCAAGATGTTTCTTTGCATCTACATACAATGCATCCGAGTCCTCTTTTGAAATCGGCTCAATGTTCACTCCGAAGCTCTGATCGCGCTTTTTACCTGCAATTGTCTGATTCAGCGCGCAATCTTTACTGACATAGTCCTGTGTTGCGGATATTGAGCTACTCACATACCTGCACATTGGGCTTAAAAACTTTTCCTCGGTTTGTGACATCATAGTCAGATATTCTCCGTTATAACTGGTTGCCCGATGAAATGTTCCCTGAGAATAAAGCAATATATCAGGAATTTCCAGCTCTTCCAGTTCTGCCACAGAAATGTCAAAAGCATTCAAAACAATGTTCAGCAAATCTCCAAATTTGAAGGCACGACCTTCTTCAAAAATCTGAGAAATCTCGCTTAACATATTTTCACAGGCTTCCATATACCTAAGCATCGGTAATTTGGTATAAACATGTTTAAATTCAACTGTTATACCTTCAAACAAAGGCTTATATGGGAATGTGATGTCCCGTGGCAATGTTTTTGGACCAGAACAAGAGATGTAAAAAAAGAACCCCTTGTTGTGCCATCTCTTTGTCTGAACCAGCTGCTTTTTTGCAGCCAGAGTAGAGAACTTATGCTCTGTGATGGAAGTAAAAATATAATCAGTACATTCAAACCATGGACGCTCAAAAGTAATAGAGTAATCGTCCTGTTCGAATTTTACACTTTTAATTCCGCAGAGATGTTCTTCAACCGTTACTTCATAGGGAAGCTCGATGGGAAAATATTTCCGATAATTCTCGCTGATGCTCAGCAATAACGGATAATATTTCTTTCCCCGACCAAACTTTCTTATAAAATGATACCGGCTTTTAATCTTGATATTGCATTTTTTTGTTCTTGACATATGATTTCCTCCAATCTGAAATAAAATCAAAACTATGTTTCCTACAACATATATATTATAACATATTTTGAAAGAAAAAGCAATTTTATGTAAAGTAGATTGCTAAGTTAAATAAAATACTATATAATAATAAAAAAATTAAGGAGAAAAATATGATATATATAAATTCTGAAAAAGCAAGTAAAATTCAATTAAATAGTGAAAATTTTTATGTACTAAGTGATTTTGATAGAACTTTAACGAGAGGAGGAAGTATTAGTGCTTGGAGAATTTTGCATGAAACTAAGTTATTAGGAGAAGAATTCTCAATTATGTATGATACTATTCATGATAGAACAGATATTGATAAAAATAATTCTGATGATAGAAATTCTGAATTATATAAAGAGCGATTTAAAGATTATATGAAATTATTAAAGGATTGCAATTTTAATGAAGATATTGCAAGACAAAGTGCTTTAAAAACCAATTTGCAACTACGAGAAGGTGCAAAGGAATTTTTGAAAGAAATGTTTGCGTTAAAAGTGCCAGTTATAATTATATCTTGTAGTATAAAAAACACTATTAAAGAATATTTGAAAGCACAAAATTGCTATTATGATAATATTTACATATATTCTAATGAATACTGTGAAGAATTAGAAGAATGTATTTATGATATTACACCATATAATAAAAGTAAAATTAAGTTTTCAGAAAAAGTAAATAATCTAATAAAAAATAGACAATATTCTTTATTATTTGGAGATATTGTAGATGATGTGAAAATGGCAAGAGATAAAGAGAAAACTATTACAATTGGATTTTTGGACAAAAAAATTGATGAAAATTTAGAAAAATATAATAAAAATTTTGATATTGTTTTAAGTAATCATGGAAGCTTTGAAGAAATAAAAAGATATATAAAATTAAGTTGACATAAGTATTGCAAAAGAAATTTAATGGTGCTATAATATATCAGATGCAAAAAGGTATTTTGATTCATGCTTTGTAAAGCAAGGAGGGAAAATGAACAATTTTAGAGTGTGTGCTCAGAGTGCAGTAAGGTTCAAACGCATATCAGGTAAGAGGATACGGAAAAAATGCGCAAGCATAGTGACAGGTGCGTTGAACTCAAACTTGCTTGCTCTGAATTATCCAGAAGTAGGGGTTGATGGAAGCATTGAAAAGAATGAAGTGATTATTCTGAAAGTTACTAATCACGTAACAGAAGAATATATGGAATTCAGTATGCCAGAGATTGACAGCAATGGGATTTTTACTTATAAGTCGGTGAAATTCGTTTTTAAATCAAACAGCGACGGCTTATGGAATGTATGTTTTGAGAATTACAGTTTTTCGAGTAATCTTTGTAATATACGTTCAGAAGAATCTATTGTAAAAGATCTTGCAGTTTCAGGATGTTTTGCGGGCGTTAGTATTGCGAGTAAAATGCGATTAATTTGCAGTATGGTCAAAAAGTTAGAATTCTTTTTCTTATACAGTGTGGAGCATTCACCCAAAAAGCTCTTGGATATAATATGTCAAGCACTTTGTATCGCACCTAACAATTTGAATCGATTTGTTGTTAAGATTGGCGAAGATATGATTTTAAAAATTGTAGATGGCGAAATAAAGGCAGCAATGGGGCAAAAAAAAGACTTTAAAGTTAAGGTAAAAGATACCAGAGTAATAACTTACTTGGAAAAAAATTTTGAGTTTATTTGCAACCCAATCCAAGAGTGGAATAAGGTAAGATTTGAGGGGCAGTTTCAGAAAGAATTTGATGTAAATAGCATTGATTCTAAAATCAAGACAGCAAAGAAGGAAATCAATAATTTGCTTGAAGAAATAGAATTATGCAATCAGAAAATGTTAGTTACTGTAAAACGAATATAGCAATTGACATTACACATCTTGATAGAAATAAAGTTGCATTTTTAATCACATCTAAAATTCAATTCTAAAAAGGTCTAGCTGGTTAGTAAGCTAGGCTTTTGTCTTTTATTTATAGCTACTATTGATAATTAGAAAGAGATATTGTATAATTTTAGTTGTTTATTATATAAAAAGAGGGAGTATTTATTGTTATGTTATTAGCGATTGATATAGGGAATACAAGTATATATTTTGGAGAAATATGTAATAAAGAAATAAAAAAGACATTTCGAATAACTACCAAAAAGGATATAACATCAGATGAATATACTGTTATTATTAGAAATGTTTTAAATGATAATATAAATATTAAAGATATTGAAGCAATTATTATGTCATCTGTTGTGCCTGAGATAGTAACAGATGTAGAAAAAGCATTATTTAATATTACTTCAATAAAAACTATTTTGTTAAAAAGAGATATAATAAATTCATTTGAATTACCAGAAGAATTTTTTAGAGATTTAGGAGCAGATTTAATAGCTGATGCAACAGGAGTAATTGCAAAATATAAATTACCAGCAATTGTTTTTGATATGGGAACTGCAACTACTTGTTCTGTTATAGATAAAAATGGAGTGTTTTGCGGAGGAATGATTTGCCCTGGACTAAAAACAAGTGTTGATGCTCTAATAGGAAAAGCATCACAATTATCTGAATTTAAGCTAGGAAATCCAAAGCAAACTGTTGGAACAGATACTTCTGAATGTATAAATGCAGGAGCAATTTATGGTCATAGTGAAATGATAAATGGTTTAAGAAAAAGAGTAGAAAATGAACGAGGAGAGAAGTGTACAGTAGTACTTACAGGTGGAAATTCAGACTATATTTCAAAATATGTAGATAGTGATATTATTCATGATAAAAATTTAATATTTTATGGTTTAAATGAATTATATGAAAAATATAAAAATATAAAAATATAGGAGAAAAGTTATGTTAGAGGATATTGAAAAAGAGAGTAAAAAAATTATAGAAGAGCTATTTGAAAAAGTTAGTGAAAAATCTGAAATAGAAAGGGGAAGCTTGTTAGTAATTGGTTGTTCAACCAGCGAAGTTATTGGAGGAGATATAGGAAAAAATTCTAGCGAAGAGGTTGCAGATGCGATATACAAAGGAATACATGAAGAATTAGAAAAAAGAGAAGTTGAACTTGTAGCTCAATGCTGTGAACATTTGAATAGAGCGTTAGTTATAGAAAGAGAAGTAGCTGAAAAATTAGGGCTAGAAATAGTAAATGCAGTTCCACAAGTCCATGCTGGTGGTTCTTTTGCAACAGTAGTTTATAAGAAGATGAAAAATCCAGTTTTAGTTGAAGAAATAAGAGCTAATATAGGTTTAGATATTGGAAATACATTAATAGGAATGCACTTGAAAAATGTTGCAGTTCCTATTAGATTAAGTGTATCTAAATTATACAAAGCAAATATTACTTGTGCATATACAAGACCTAAGTATATAGGTGGAGTAAGAGCAAAGTACAACTAGTTTCCATAAGTTGATTAATTATGTAAAATATGCTATAATATTGATTGTAGTATGGTGTTTAGATTTTTGATTCAATGTATAGGAGGAATCGACATGAATAGTTTTACAATCACAACTCCTAATTTGGAGAAAATCGACTGCAACGAAAAGTACAAACCAATATTAAAAGAAGTGTTGGAAAGATGTTTTCGGAGCAGTTGGTATTATCCAATAGAAATGGAGATGGACGAATCAGGAAAGAATAACGAATTCTATTCGGAAATCAAATTTTCTTTTAAAGGTGTTGATTTAAAAGTTTTGTTAGTTCTTACACCGGAAAAAGATGATTTCAAAATGGACACACTGAGAATGAATATTCCAGCTTCTAATGACGAAGCAGCAATGAAGTTGGAAATCATTAAAGATGCATTTTCGTGTGTTTATTGTAAAACTGATGAAGAAGACAGCGAAGGCAAAGTAAGTTTAGCTGGCGAATTCGTGAATGTTTCTGAGGGACTTACCAAAATATTTGATTTGTTCGAAATAGTGAAAGGAGCCCAAAAAATCGCATCAAGGAAATATTATCACTATAAGGAATTTTTAAAAGTCGCTTTGAAGATTTTGAAAATTCCAAATCTGACTGAATTATTCAGAGATTTTAGCATGAGTGATGATATGTTCAGGATGTATGAAGGCGAGATCAGAGAAGCAAAAATCGCAACCAAAGATTATACGCTGGCATTAGATTACTGGAACAATGTGAGTTATACTACCTGTAAATTTAAGTACGAAATATGTTCAGAAAATCAAACATGTTCCATAGATTATCAAAATTTTGCAGGTGGGATTAATCACATGAAGGTCATGCTTGACGAAGCGGATGATAAGATGATGGATTTTTTGCAGGAAATCGCACGGTTTAACATGGATTAAGCTATTCGAGAAACGTACGGGACACATCTAGCAATTTCATTAGAGGTTTGGTGTAGACAATATACGCCAAACCTCCATTTCTTTTAAAAAATATTGTAATAAAATTAAAAAAGTGTTGACATTAGTGAGAAATCGTAGTAAAATATATATGTTTTAAGAAGAAGTATCCACTTCTCACCTTATGTCAAAGGCGATTGTAAGGTTGAAAATATCATTATTTATGCAAATAGTTATAAGATATTTATGTGGATTTGACTTTTTAAAATAAGTCAAATTTTTTTTTTGGAGGTGTTTTATTATAAAACAAGAATTGCCTATTAACAGACAAATTAGAGAAAAGGAAGTTCAAGTTATTGATGAAAATGGCGAAAAAATAGGAGTATTAGCAACAGATAAAGCAATAGCTATGGCAGAAGAAAAAGATTTAGATTTAGTTTTAGTGGCACCAAATGCTACACCAGTAGTTTGCAAAATTATGGACTATGGTAAGTATAAATTTGATCAAGCTAAAAAAGAAAAAGAATCTAGAAAAAATCAAAAAGCTGTTGAAATTAAGGAAATCAGAGTTTCAAGTAATATTGGAGAACATGATTTTAATTTTAAAAGCAAAAATGCAAGAAGTTTTTTAGAAAGTGGAAACAAAGTAAAATTCACTTTAAGATTCAGAGGTAGAGAGCTTAATAATGTTAAGGCGGGAGAAAACATTTTAAATAAATTTGTAGAATCTTTGGAAGATATTGCAACTGTTGAAAAAAAGCCATTTTTAGAAGGTAAAACAATGTTTGTAATATTAACAAAAAAAGTATAAATTATGAAGGGAGCTATGAAAAATGCCAAAATTAAAGACAAACAAAGCAGCTAAGAAAAGATATTCTTATACTGCAACAGGAAAAGTAAAAAGAACAAAAGCTAATAGAAGACATCGTTTAGCTACAAAAACAAAGAGAGTTAGAATGACAGCAAGAGTACAAGATGGTTTAGCAGATAAAACATGCGAATCACAAATTAAAAAATTATTACCTTATGGTAACTAGAATTAAATTAAGAGGTAAAGGAGTGAAAACAAATGGCAAGAGTAAAAACAGCTAGAACAACAAGAGCAAGACATAAAAAAGTTTTAAAACAAGCAAAAGGTTACTATGGAGCAAAACATTACAGATATAGAAATGCAAAACAAGCAGTTATGAAATCAGGAATGTATGCTTATGTAGGAAGAAAAGATAAAAAAAGTAATTTTAGAAAATTATGGATAGTAAGAATTAATGCAGCAGCAAGAATGAATGGATTAACATACAGCAAATTAATCGCTGGATTAAAAAAAGCAAATGTTACTATCAACAGAAAAATGCTTGCAGAATTAGCAGTATCTGATAGCCAAGCATTTGCAGAACTTGCAGAAATAGCAAAAAAAGCATAGAAAAAATATAGTTAAAAGCATAAACTGCATAACATTGGTTCATAAATGCCAATAAATGGCTACCAATTATGAAAGTTAGCGAGTATTATGAAAGGAAGGTGCAATTAATGTACGCAATTATTGAAGCTTGTGGTAGACAATACAAAGTAGAAGAAGGAATGACAGTATACTTCGAAAAATTAAACGAAGAAGAAGGAAAAAAAGTTACTTTTGATAAAGTAGTTTTAATTTCTAATAATGGTAAAGTAGAAGTAGGAAGCCCTGTTATTGCCGGAGCAAAAGTAGAAGGAAAAGTAGTTTCTAATGGTAGAGGAAAGAAGATTTTAGTTTTTAAATATAAAGCTAAAAAGAATGAAAGAAAAACAAGAGGACATAGACAAGATTATACTAAGGTAGAAATTACATCTATTAAAACAGCAGCTAAAAAAGCTACAAAAGCAGCAGATAAAGCTGAAAAAGTAGAAGCTTAGTTAAATAAATAATAAATGAGAATATAAAATTTATAAAGCGAGAGGAGTGAATCTTTAATGGCACACAAAAAAGGTCAAGGTAGTGTTAAAAACGGAAGAGACAGTGAGTCAAAGAGACTTGGTGTAAAAAAATCTGATGGACAAATAGTTAAAGCTGGAAATATTATAATTAGACAAAGAGGAACAAATGTACATCCAGGAACTAATGTTGGAATTGGTAGTGATGACACTTTATTTGCTTTAACAGATGGAAAAGTTAAATTTGAAAGAAAAGGAAAAGATAAAAAACAAGTTAGTGTTTATCCAGCTGAATAAAGTAAAAATAAATAATAGATAGAAAACTTTTAGATTTCTAAAAGTTTTTTATTTTTTTTATTGAAAAAAAATTTTGGTTATGTTTTAATTATATATAGGATAAAACCTTTTTAGGAGGAAAATATGAGAGATAATAAACTTTTACCAGTAATTATAGCACTTTTATGTATTATACTTGTTGCTATAATAATATTTGGAATTACATTATTTAGTAAAGATAAGAATGGAAAAGGTAATAATGGAGGAGGCATATTAGGCAATGAAGGAGAAGTTGTTGTTCCGGTTATCGATTTGAACTTAAATACAGAGGAAGAAGAGCAGGAAGAAGTAACAATTGAAGTAAAAGCAACAACAGATGACGAAGGAGGAATTGAATATATTGAACTTCCAGATAAAACAAAAATTTATTCAGATACAAAAGAATATGTAGTTAAGGAAAATGGAAATTACAAATTTAAAGCTGTTGGTGTAAACGGTGGAGAAAGTAGTTTATCAATTGAAGTAACTAATATTAGAGAAATATCTTCAAATAATCCATATATACCAGAAGGATTTGAACATATTGGTGGAGAAGTAGATACTGGATTTGTAATTCAAGATAGTTTTGGAAATCAATATGTATGGGTTCCAGTACCATCAGGAATTTTAACTCGTTCAACAATGATGAGTACAGATTATGAAGAATCTAATTCTTATGCAACAGCATTAGTAAATAGTGTTGCTAAAAATTATGGATTTTATATTGCAAGATTTGAAGCAAGTTCATATGAAGCAGATGGAAAAAGAGTTGCAGCTAGCGTAGCTGAAAAAATGCCATGGACAGATATTAATTTTAGAGAAGCAGAAGAAGCAGCATCTTTAACAGCAGAAGCTTTTGGATATGAAAATGTAGCAACATCATTAATAAGCAGTTATGCTTGGGATACAACACTTGAATGGATTGATAAAACAGTAACAAATTATTCTACAAATACAAGTTATGGAAATTATTCAGGAACAATTTATACCACTGGTTCAACAGAAAGTGACCAAATGAATTATATATGTGATTTAGCTGGAAATGTTAGAGAATGGACAACAGAAGAATATAATCCTATTACATCATCCGATGGAAAGAAAAAAAGTTCAAAGAAAAACAATACACCAGATACAGTAAAAAGTAGAGTTGTTCGTGGAGGAAGTGCTAGCTTAAATAAAATTGCTAATAGTAGAAATGGATATCCAGAAGATTTAACAGATGAATATTGGGGATTTAGAATTGTTTTATATCAGAATACCTAAAATATAAGGATAAAAGCTCTAAGTAATAACTTGGAGCTTTTACTTATTATTTCGTGCGATTGCAAAGTAATTTGCACATGTGGCAAAGCCACTTTTCTTATAAAATAAGTTGCATAATACTTTATAAAACGACTATTGCAAAAGTTTTCAAAAGAGTATATAATATAGAAATCAATTAAAATAAAAGGGAGAGATGCAGAATGAGCTATAATTTTAAAGAAGTAGAAAAAAAATGGCAAGAAAAATGGTACAGAGAAGGTACTTTTAATGCAAAAGAAGATTACACAATGAAAAAATGGTATGGACTTATAGAATTTCCATATCCATCTGGTCAAGGATTACATGTTGGACATCCAAGAAGTTATACAGCACTTGACATTATTGCAAGAAAAAAAAGAATGGAAGGATATAATGTTTTATATCCAATAGGCTTTGATGCATTCGGACTCCCTGCTGAAAATTATGCTATAAAAAATCATGTTCATCCAAAAATTACAACGGAAAATAATATAAATCATTTTAGAGAACAATTACAAGCATTAGGTTTTTCTTTTGACTGGTCAAGAGAAGTAAATACAACAGATCCAGATTATTATAAATGGACACAATGGATTTTTATTCAATTATATAAAAAAGGACTTGCATACAAAGCAACGATGCCTATAAATTTCTGCACAGGATGTAAAGTAGGTTTAGCTAATGAAGAAGTTGTAAATGGTGTTTGTGAAAGATGTGGTAGTCCAGTTGTTCAAAAAGAAAAATCTCAATGGATGCTAGGAATTACAAAATATGCACAAAGATTAATCGATGACTTAGATGATATAGATTTCTTAGATAAAATTAAAGCACAACAGATAAATTGGATAGGCAGAAGTGAAGGAGCAGAAGTTAAATTCAAGATGATTGTTGAAGGCAAAGAAACAGCTAATACAGATGATTATTTACAAATATACACAACAAGACCAGATACTATCTTTGGAGCAACATATATGGTAATTGCACCAGAACATTCATTAATTGAAAAATATGCTGACCAAATTACTAATTTAGATGAAGTTAAAGCATATAAAGAAAAAGCAGCTTTAAAATCAGATTTCGAAAGAGCTGAAATGAATAAAGAAAAAACTGGTGTTGAAATAAAAGGAATAAAAGCTATAAATCCTTTAACAAATGAAACAATACCAATTTGGATTTCTGATTATGTTTTAATAACTTATGGAACAGGTGCTATTATGGCTGTTCCAGCACATGATGATAGAGATTTTGAATTTGCTACAAAATTTAATTTACCAATAAAACAAGTTATAAAGCCAAAAGATGTTAATGAAGTATCTGATAAATTGGAAGAACCATATACAGATGTAGAAAATGGTGTTGCAATTAACTCTGGATTTTTAGATGGATTCAATAGCAAAGATGCTATACAAAAAGCTATTGAATATATAGAAGAAAATAAATTGGGAACTAGAAAAGTAAATTATAAACTTCGTGATTGGGTATTTTCTCGTCAAAGATATTGGGGAGAACCAATACCAATGGTATATTGTGAAGACTGTGGTTGGAACCCAATTTCAGAAGAAGAATTACCACTTAGATTACCTGAAATAGAAGATTATGAACCAGGTGAAAATGGAGAATCTCCATTAGCTAAGCAAGAAGAATGGATAAAAACAAAGTGTCCTTGCTGTGGAAAAGATGCAAGAAGAGAAACAGATACAATGCCTCAATGGGCTGGTTCTTCTTGGTATTTCCTAAGATATATGGATGCACATAATGATAAAGCATTAGCTTCAAGAGAAGCAATGGAATACTGGGGTCCAGTTGATTGGTATAATGGTGGAATGGAACATACTACACTTCATTTATTATATTCAAGATTTTGGCATAAATTCTTATATGACATTGGAATTGTTCCTACAAAAGAGCCATATCAAAAAAGAACTTCACATGGTATGATACTTGGAACAAATGGTGAAAAGATGTCTAAGTCAAAAGGAAATGTTGTAAATCCAGATGATATTATAAAAGAGTTTGGAGCAGATACATTTAGAGTATATGAAATGTTTATGGGACCATTTGATCAAACAGCACCATGGTCTATGGAAAGTATTCGTGGTTGCGGAAAATTCTTAGATAGAGTATGGAATATGCAAGATATGTTAATAGATGGTGAAGAATATTCTAGCAAACATGAAAAAATGATGCACAAAGCAATTAAAAAAGTTACTTCTGATATTGAAGAAATGAAATTTAATACTTCTGTTGCAACATTTATGACAATGGTAAATGAATTCTATAAAGATAAAGAAATAAATAAAGCGGAATATAAAACATTTTTACAATTATTAAATCCATTTGCACCACACATGACAGAAGAAATATATCAAATTTTAGGTGAAACTAAAACAATTGCAGAAACAGCATGGCCTAAATATGATGAAACAAAAACTATTGACGATGAGATTGAAATTCCAGTTCAAGTAAATGGAAAAGTAAAAGATGTTATAAAAGTTCCAAAAGATGCAGAAGAGGAAGAAGTAAAAGAAAAATCTCATATAAGCGAACTTGTTTCAAAAGCATTAGAAGGAAAAACAGTTGTTAAAGAAATATATGTAAAAGGCAAAATTTATAATATAGTAGTAAAATAAAAATATAAATATAAAAACGATATGTTCATTAAATAAAATTGAGAAATTCGTGAATCAAAATTGCGAATAGAAAATCTTAAAGTATTCAAGTAGGGAATCTCATAGCACAGCGAGTTTACGAGCGTTGTGCGGTGCATGAGGTCGCTACGAGAATACTTTTAGAATTTTCATTTTAGATTTTGCTTGTCCGAATTGTCGAAAGTGATTTAATCGAACATATCGTTTTATAATTATCTAGTATTTTATTATTGTTTTTTGATGTGTGGTTTAGATACTAATGAAGCAATATATCCAAAGAAGATTGCAGTTGCAATTCCACCAGCGGCAGCAGATATTCCACCTGTAAAAGCTCCAAGAAATCCAGTTTCTTTTACAGCTTCAATAGTACCAGTAGATAGTAAATTACCAAAACCAGTAAGAGGAACAGTAGCACCACAACCAGCAAAATCTATTAAAGGTTTATACCATCCAAAACCACCGAAGTATAGCACCAATTGTTACATAAGCTACTAAAATTCTTGCAGGTGTTAATTTTGTTTTATCAATTAGTATTTGAGCTATAATACATAGTATTCCACCTATTACGAAAGCTCTTAATATCATCATCCAATCTATATTCATAATTCCTCCTTATATTTCAATACTTATAGCATGCGCAATACCAGGAATAGATTCGCCTTGTTGACTAGAAGTAGAATTCATTAAAGCACCAGTTGCAACAAGTAAAACTTTTTTAAATTTTTGTTCTGTAAGCATTTTATAAATATATCCAGAAAATACTGATGCAACGCATCCACATCCTGAACCACCAGAATGAGTGTCTTGTTTATCTTTATCAAAAATAAGAATACCACAATCATTATGAATATTTTTTATATTATATCCATCACCTTTTACTAAATCGATTAAAAGATCTCTACCAATATAACCTAAATCACCAGTAAATATTGCATCATAATAATTTTCATCTCTGCCAGTATCTTTTAAATGTGTTACAATTGTATCTTGTGCAGCACCAGCCATAGCAGCCCCCATGTTGTTTGCATCTTTTATACCCATGTCCACAATTTTTCCGTGGAGTAAAAGAAGTAATAAAAGGTCCTGTTCCAGATGCAGTCAAAATCATACTTCCAGCACCTGTTACAGTCCATTGACTAGTTGGTGGCCTTTGATTTCCAAGTTCTAGTGGAAAACGAAATTGTTTTTCAGCACTGCAAAAATGACTTGAACTTGCACAAACAACATTAGTTGCAAATCTTCCGTCAATTGTCATAGATGCTAATATTGAACTTTCTACAAAAGTAGAACAAGCTCCAAATACTCCAAAAAATGGAATATTAGTTTCTCTAAGTCCAAATGATGAAGAAATACATTGATTTAATAAATCTCCTGCGAAACAAAAATCTATATCATTACTAGCAATTCCAGATTTTGCAATTGCCATATTTACAGTTTCTTTTATAATCTTACTTTCAGCTTTTTCCCAAGATTTTTCGCCCCAAAATTCGTCATCTAAGGTTTGATCAAAATATTTATATAGTGGTCCAGCTTTTTCTTTTGGACCAACTATACATGCAGTTGAAGCAATATTGACAGGATTTTGTAACATATATGTTTGATTTCCAACTTTTTTCATATTTCCCTCCTTAAACTAAAATTATACTTTGGGTATTAAATAGCATATATACAAGTCCAACAATGATACTAGTAGATATTCCATAAACAAGGACTGGACCTGCAACAGTAAACATTTTTGCACCTACTCCCATTACATAACCCTCAGATTTGTATTCTATAGCAGGTGATACAATAGAATTGGCAAAACCAGTGATAGGAATAAGAGAACCAGCACCAGCAAATTTTCCAATGCGATTAAATACATTTAAAGCAGTAAAAAAAGCACTTAAAAATATTAGTGACATAGATACACCAGTATAGCATAATTTTTCTTCTAAGCCACGATATTTAAAAAATTCGAATAAAATTTGTCCGAATTGCACAAATTAAACCACCAACCCAAAATGCGTTAAAACAATTTTTTAAAATAGGGGAGTTAGGTGATTTGTCTTCGACAATTTTTTGATAATCTTCTTTGTTCATAAAAATTTCCTTTCTTATTAGTTAGTGTAATAATTGAAAATAAATTTTATAAGCTATCTTGCTCGTCATTATTTTGAATTAAATTGGGTACATTATCTATTTGGAACGAAATGTCTAAATCTACAAGATATTCTGAAATTTTTCCAGCTTGAATATTTGCTCTTTGTTCTAAAACAGTAATACCAGTTAAATGATTTAATGTCTTAGAAGCTTCTTCAATGCTTTTTACAATAGCATCTTTCCATGATAAATTTGAGTAACCAGTTATTTTGATATGTTTTTCTGATTTCATAAAAACCTCCTTAAATTTTAAAATTTGTTTATTGGTAATTTTCCCTAAAAAACATAATTTATTCATATAAAATACACAAATAGTAAATAGAATAATAGAGAATAATATTAAGGAGGATTTTATGAACGCAGAAAAACAAAAATATTTAGAGCTTTTAAGTAAAAAGTATAAAAATACACAGGAGGTTGCTGAGGAGATAATTAATCTTCAAGCGATTTTAAATTTGCCAAAAGGTACTGAATTGTTTTTAAGTGATATTCATGGAGAATATGAAGCTTTTATTCATATTTTGAATAATGGTTCTGGAATTATAAAAAATAAAATAGAGGATAATTATAAAAATTCTTTGCCAGAAGATGAAAGAAAAAACTTGGCTACTTTAATATATTATCCAGAAGAAAAATTAAAAAGTATAAAAAAAGAAGTTAAAAATATTGAAGAATTTTACAAAATAACATTATATAGATTAATTCAAGTAGGAAGAGCAGTAAGTTCAAAATATACTCGTTCCAAAGTTAGAAAAGCTATTCCACAAGGATTTGATTATATTATAGATGAATTGTTGCATATTCAAGGAGATGATGTTAATAAAGAAGAATATAATAAACAAATTATAGATAGTATTATTGATTTGAAAAAAGCAGATGAATTTATAGTAGTTATGTCAAATTTTATTAAAAGAATGGCAATAGATCATCTTCATATTATAGGAGATATTTATGATAGAGGACCAGGAGCACCAATTATTATGGATAAACTTATGGATTTTCACAGTGTGGATATTCAATGGGGAAATCACGACATATTATGGATGGGAGCTGCATGTGGAAATGAAGCTTGTATAACAAATGTTGTTAGAATTTGTAGCAGGTATGATAATTTAGCAACATTAGAAGAACAATATGGAATAAATATTAGACCACTTTCAATGTTTGCTACAAAAATGTACAAAGATGATGACTGTACATTGTTTTATCCTAAAAATAAAGAATATTCAAGCAGGCATAGTAATAGCGATAAGCTTTTAATGGCAAAAATACAAAAAGCAATTGCAATTATTCAATTTAAAGTAGAAGGAAATCTTATAAGAAAACACCCAGAGTACAAAATGAAAGATAGGCTTTTATTAGATAAAATTAATTTTGAAAATGGAACAGTACATATTGATGGGAAAGATTATAAAATGAAAGACTGTAACTTTCCAAGTGTTGATCCTAAAAATCCATATAAATTGACTGATGAAGAAAAAGAAATTATGGAAAGATTAAAAATTTCTTTTATGAATAGTGAAAAATTAGCAAGACATGTTAATTTCTTATATTCACAAGGTGGAGTGTATGAAAATTATAATAACAATGTTTTATTCCATGGTTGTATTCCAATGCTTGAAAATGGAGAATTTGAAGCAGTTGAATTTATGGGAAAAAAATTCAAAGGGAAAGAATTAATGGATAATATAGAAAACATTGCACATAAAGCCTTTTTTGGAAATAAAGAAGAAAATAGTGAAGCAGTAGATTTAATGTGGTATTTTTGGTGTGGTGCAAAATCTCCATTATTCGGAAAAGATAAAGCAGCTACTTTTGAGCGAAATTTATTGGAAGAAAAAGCCTTGCATAAAGAGAACAAAAATCCATACTATAAACTTATAGAAAACGAAGAAATTTGTGACAAAATATTAGAAAATTTCGGTGCTAATATAAAAGAAGGTCATATTATAAATGGACACATGCCAGTAAAAGCAAAAGATGGAGAATCACCAATCAGAGCAAATGGAAAGTATATTGTAATAGATGGAGGATTTTCAAAAGCATATCAACCAACTACTGGTATTGCAGGATATACACTAAGTTATAATTCAAATGGCTTAGTTCTTGCAGTAAATGAACCATTTGAATCTAAGCAAAAAGCAATAGAAGAGGGAAGCGATATAAAAAGTGAGATTATTTTAAAGGAGCATGTTGAAAAAAGAAAACGAGTTGCAGATACAGATAATGGACAAAAATTGCAAAATGAAATAGCAGATTTAAAACAATTATTGGCAGCATTTAGAGAAGGTATTATAAAAGAAAAAAAGTAAAATTACAAACGTGTTACATTTCAATTACTATTAAGTAAAACCTATTGACCTTTTTCGCAAAAAAATATATAACTATTGTATATTAAAGTTCCATATTATGGCGATTTGAGAAACAAAGGAGAAAAAGGAATGCCAAGCAGTTTAGGAATTTATATTGAAAATAACCTAATTAAATATGCAAAAGTAGTTAAAGAGAAAGATTCAATAAAGGTTGAAGCTTTTAATGTCGTATTTTATGAAAATAATTTATCAGATGTTTTAAATAAAGTAATTAGTGAGACTTATAGCTTCAAAACTCCTATATGTATTAATGTTTCAAATGAACTTTATAACTACTATGATGTGTTCGCAATGTTAAATAAAAATGATATCAAAAAATCAATTGATATTGAATTTGAGATGTTATGCAATGAGAAAAATTATAATAGAAATTCATTAGAGACAAGATATGTTTTAATGAATAACAAAGAAGATAATGAGAAATTAAAAACTCTTCACATTGCAGTTAATAAAACAGATATCAACAAAAAAACACAAGCTTTTGGAAATGTTAGAGTATCATCAATGACTCCAATTTCAACTAGTATAACAAATTTGGTTGATGTTAATCCGAAAGAAAATATTGCGATTATAAATATTGAAGATGAGACTAAAATCACAACAATAGTAGATGGTCAAATTAGTAGGGTAGATACTATTGAATATGGAATGGGACAAATTTTAGATAATATAAATAGAACAGAAAATTCTATGCAAAAATCTTATGATGTTTGCAAGAATATAACAATATATACACAAGAAACACAAGCATTACAATCAGATGAAAATGAACACTTAGAAGATGTAATGCCAACTCTTTACAAAATAGCTACTGAAAGCAAGAAAATTATTGATAGTTCTTTAGCAAATTTATCAAGAGTATATATAACAGGACTTGGAACAGCAATAAATAATATAGATTTGTATTTCCAAGAATATATGGTTAGTGTAAAATGTGAAATATTAAAACCATATTTTGTAGAAAGTTCTTCTGTAAAAATATCAGTCAAAGATTATATCGAAGTAAACTCAGCTATTGCTCTTGCAATGAATGGTATAGGATTTGAAAATAAAGAATTAAACTTTATGAGTGGAAAAGCGTTAAGCGGTGGAAACTTAGATTTAAAAGTATTAACAAGTAATTTATTTGCTGGTGGATTAACAGGACCATTAGATATAGTTGAAAAAATGTTAATTCGTTTAACAGCTGTCGCATTAATGGGAACAGCAGTTTATATAGGATTTTCTATGTCAACAATGAAACAAATTGAAGCAAAAACTGATGAAATAAATTCAGCAATCTCTGTTGCAAGAGGTGAAGTTAGTAAGATAGATAGTGAATATTCTACAATTAGTGGTAGAACAAGTTCATATACATCACTTATAAATAGTGTAAACAATTTAACAGATTCATCTGATGATATGACTCAGGCTAGAATTGTTCCTGTAAAGGCAGTGCCGAATTTACTAGAAAGAATTATGTTTGTAATTCCACAAAAAGTACAAATTACATCAATAGACAATACACAAGGAACACATATTACAATACAAGCACAATCAGAAAAATATGAACAACTTGGATATTTCAAGGCAATGCTTTCTTCAAAAGGAATACTTACAGATGTAAAATCAACAAGTGGTATGAAAGATGGTGGAGTTGTTAAAGTTACAATAGAAGGAGATTTGCCATGAGAAAAATATTATTAATACTAGTTTTAGCACTTTCAATTTTCTTATGCTATACAACTGTTGTAAATGGTCTAGAAATAGGAGATACATTTGAAGTAGCAAACTATAAACAAGTTGAAGTTGCTAGTAAAGAAATAGACACACTAATTAGTCAGTTAGTTAATATAAACGATATGGAATACAAATCTAAACAATCAAATTTACAAACAGCAATAAAATCTTATCAAGATGCAAAAGAAGAATATGAAACAATGGCAGAAATGATGAATGCTGCTAATGCTGAAAATGAAGCTGATGTAGATATGAGCATGGTAGATATCTATGATGTAGATTTCTTATGGACTGTTATAGGAAATTATGGTACAGAAGAAGGAATTGCATTAAAATTTGATGTTGCAAAAAGTGCAAGTTCAGTTTTGGATTCTAACGAATATACAATGTGCGATTTGAAATTCACAGTTTCAGGAGATTATATTCCAATTACAGAATTTATTTATCATATAGAAGAAGATAGTAAATTAGGTTTTGAAATTTCTGATTTCAAAATGGCAAAAGGTGGAGAAAATCTACAAGCAACATTTACAATTAGAAATGTTCCAGTTAATAATAAAAACTTAACTGAATTACAAACATCTGTTGATTCAATTTCATCAGATTCAAATACAACAGATAGTAATACATCAATTAGTGATGCAACACAAAACACATTAGAACAAGCAGGTTCTTCATTAGGTGGAGGACATAGAATAGACAATTCTAATACAAATACTGTAAATTAGTTAGAAAGGAAAAAATAAATGAAATCTTTATCAAAAGAATTATTTATAATGGCATTATTGCTTATGGTAGTGGTATTTATGATAGGTATAATATTCTATCAATATATGCCAAATAATAAAACAGTTCCAGAGCCAGTATCATATAGAGCAGATAGCTCAACAACATCTATACTTCAAGAAATTGCTTCTACTAGTACAGATAATGAAAATAGTTCTACTAGTTCAGATACACAAAGCATTATAAAATCTTATAGTATAGGTTCAAAAGAATTGTCAACAGCTGCGTCAAAACAGTCATTTACAAGTGGAAAAACAGATCCATTTGCTGAATATATAGAGCCAACACCTACGACAGATGGAAATACAACAAATACAAATACAACAAATGGCTCAAATACTACAAAAACAAATACAAGTACAACACAAGGCTCAACATCACATTCAAATAGTACAGGCACTTTTTTTGAAAAGCCAAACTCAAAATAGGATATATTTAAAATAAAAATATATACAAATTTTTTTAAAAAAACAAAGGAGGAAAAATTATGTTTAAGGAAGAAAAAGGTATTACATTAGTAGCATTAGTAATTACAATCATTGTGCTATTAATCTTAGCTGGTGTATCAATTGCATTAGTAGTAGGTAATAATGGTATCTTAGGAAGAGCAACAGGAGCTGTTGATACAACAGAACAAGCAACAGCAAGACAAGAAGTTGAATTATCAATAGCAGATGCACAAGTAGCATATTATGCACAAATGGCATCAGGAACAGCAACAGATAAAGCTACATGTTTTACACCAAGTATTTTTACAGAAAATTGTAAAACTGCAACTTCAGCTACATGGGATGCAAGTACAAAAATTTTAACTTATGTAACAAAATCAGGAACAACAATTAAATTCACAATTGATGTTGATAATTTTGGAATTACAGGGACACCAACAGTAACACCAAAATCATAATATGTAAAAATATCCAAAAAGGAAATATTAAATGAAAAAACAAAAAGGTATAACATTAGTGTCATTAGTAATTACAATAATTGTTTTACTAATATTGGTTGGTGTATCAATATCATTATTGGTTGGTAATAATGGTATTTTAAAGAGAACGAAAGATGCTAATATTGTTAGAGAAAAAGCAACAGCTCAGCAAGAAGTAGAACTTTCTATATCAGATGCACAAATGGCATATTATACTGAAAGTATTTTAAATAGTTCTGTTGGAAAAGCAAAATTTCTTGGAACTCCAAGCTATTATATAAATAATTGCAAAAGTTCTGATAAAGATGGAATAATGCTTACAAGAGGCTCAGGGGTAGATGATAATTCTAATTCTGGTGAAATTACAGTTAAATATAAAGCAAAATCTGGTAATTATTACACTTTTGTATTTGATTTAGCTAATCCAGAAGAATTCAAATCTATTACAGGACCAACAGATTCTTAACATAAGAAAAATAAAAGGAGAAATTAAAAATGAAAAATCAAAAAGGTATTACATTAGTAGCATTAGTAATTACAATTATCGTGCTATTAATCTTAGCTGGTGTATCAATTGCACTAGTTGTAGGAAATAACGGAATTTTAGGAAGAGCAACAGGTGCTGTTGATACAACAGAAATTTCAACAGCAAAACAAGAAGTACAATTAGCAATAGCAGATGCACAAGTAAAATATTATGCTGATATGGCATCAGGAACAACTGCAACAAGAGCAGCTTCTTTTGGTACAGCATCAGATAATGTATTTTTAACAACTCAAAATTGTAAAACAGCGAAATCAGTTGTATATTCACCTGCAACAGATGCAGCTGATGGATCATTAGTTTATACAACAAAATCTGGAATTGTTATAACTTTTACAATAAAAGCATCAACTTTTGATTATGAAATAGCTAGTGCAACAGATGCAAAAGGTACTGCAATAACAGTAACAAAAAATTAATTGATAGAGATAAATAATTAACAATAATAAGGCATATGCATATATGAATGTATATGCCTATTATTAAATAAAGGGGAAAAAAGTGGACATATTTTATTACATAATGATATTTATAATGGGAACAGTATTTGGAAGCTTTTTCACATTAGCTGTTTACAGAATTCCTTTAAAAAAAGATATAACACATGAAAGATCATTTTGTCCTAACTGCAACCATAAACTAGGATTTTGGGATATGATACCTATTTTAAGTTATATTTTTGCAAAAGGTAAATGTAGATATTGTGGAGAAAAAATAAGAATAAGATATCTTATTTTAGAAGCATTATCAGGTATAGTATTTTTAACTCAATATTTAGCTTTAAATATGCATTTTCCATATCTAGAAATTAGTAAAATTGCATTTTTTATTGCGTTTGTTTTTATGTATATAACGATTGCAATAATTTCTGGTATAGATAAAGAATATAGAAAGATACATATTGGATTAATTTTATTTGGCTTTATAATGCAAGGCTTATATATCTTATATCTATATATAATGGAAAGAACTAGTATGTATAGATATGGTATGTATTTATGTATGATGTTATTATTATGCATAGTAGATATAGTTTCTATAAAAAAATTAGGAGAGAGTAAATATCCTATTCAATGTTTGATGTTATGTTCATACATTGGAGCTTGCTTAGGCTCAGAATTATTATTATTAATAGTTCTATTATCATTAATTTTGATATTTTTAAATTTTATTTATGCAAAAATTAAAAATCAAATAAATGATAAACCAGATATTTTACAAAATAATGAAATTCCCAAAGTTAGAATTGGTTTCTTTTTAGGAATAACTACAATTACTGTAACTATAATAGAAACTTTTATTACATATATGTAAATGAGGAAAAAATCGTATGAAAAATTTTTTTAAAAAATTGAGAAGTGAAAGAGGAGCAACAGGTACAGATGTACTTATTTCTGCAACTATGATAGTTGTTACAATAGGTATAGTTTCTATGTTGTATGTTAATACTTCAATACAATCAAGAAATATAACAAGAACATCTGGTGCTACTAGAATAGCAACAAATTTAATGGAAAATATTGAAGCAATGTCTTATGCTGACTTTGTAAATGCAGTTGGAGCTAGCAATAAATTAGAATGTGGAGCTGATAGTGAAACACAAGTTTTTAATACCAAAATTCCGACAGGCTATTCAGCAATAATAGAGGCTATGCCAGTTTATGGTTCACATACTATACCATCTGAGCAATTTGATTTAGTAAGACAAGTTAGAATTACAATTGGATATAAAGCAGGAAAACTTGATGAAAAAATTGACTTTTCTACTGTTAAGCAAAGAGAATTAATTGAAGAATGCAATAGTCCAGCAGTATCAGATTTAAGAAATGATGTATTAGAAGAAGGCATGAATTTTTATCCAATTAAATATCTTCAAAATGCAAAAGCTTATATAAGAACAACAGAAGATGATCCAGAATGGTATAATTATACCAATAAAAACTGGGCGACAGTAATAGTATCTAAAAAAAGTGAAGATAATTTATTTGATGTAAATGGAAAATTAGTAGCTAATATAAACACATCCAAAACAAGTAATGATTATACTCAAAAAGTTGTATGGGTACCGAAATATTTTAAAAGTACTTCTAATTCTAATGTGCTTTTTGCTTTTTATGCAAGTCAAAGTCAAGGAATTACACAAAGTAATTTAGTGGCAAAAGATAATACTTCAAAATTTTTATGTAATGTAGCTACAAACATTGGTGGAGGTTGGGATAGCGTAAATGTGAATTTTAACTTTGGAAATGCAAATATAACAGGCAAATGGGCATTAATAAATTCTGACAATACTTTTAATACAAATGACAATTTTGCAAATACATTAAATAGTTCACAATATGGACCATGTAATATGCATTAAATCACAGAAAATTACAAAATTTTACAAAAATGTTAAGTTTATGTAACTTTATAAAAACTATTTATTTTACAGAAAAAATAATATATAATAGATATAGTTGAACCAATGATGAAAGGAGTAATTCAAATGGCATTAAACGGAAAAGCGCCAATAGGCGTGGAATTAGTTAAAAGAGGAGTTGTTACAGAAAACGACATTCAGGCTGCTATTGAATACCAAAAAGAACATCCAGATAAAAAAATAGGTGATATATTAAATATACTAAATCTATGTCCTCAAAGGGATTTGATTAGAGCTATGGGAGATATCCTTGGCGAAAAAGTAATGGTTTTAAGAGTTGATTCTATTAATGTTAATGTTAATGATTATATGTCAATAGATGTTTGTAGAGCTTGTAAGGCTGTTGTTTTTGATGTCTTAGGTGGTAAAGCAAAAGTATGCTTTGCAGATACAGCAAATAAAAGAGCTATTGAACAAGTAAGACTTTTATTATTAAATCGTGGTTTAGTAATGGAAAAATATCTTACTTTCGAATCATCAATTGATACAGTAATTGAATCATTAGAGGGGTCAGCTGATGGTAATATCACAACTGCTGGTGATGTTACAGGTTTAATTGATACAATTATTAAAACTGCTATGGAAAAAAGAGCAAGTGATATACATGTTGAACCACTTGAAAATACAATAAGAGTTAGATATAGAATAGATGGTGAATTAGTTACAGTAGCAAGTATAGATAAACAAAGACTTACACAAGTTGTAGGTAGATTAAAAGCTATTTCTAATATGCACCAAGAAAAACAAGAATCACAAGATGGTAGAATTTTATTATATAATGATTATAATATTCGTGTGTCTTCACAAAAAACAGTAAATGGTGAAAAATTCTGTTTGCGTTTGTTGAAAAAGAATGCAGGAATTAAAAATATTTTCGATTTAGGTTTCCCAAATGATGAAGAAATACTAAAAAAATCTTTTGATAAAAGAAATAGTATTACAGTTATTGCGGCACCTACTGGTGAAGGAAAAACAACAACACTATATAGTGTATTAGATTACTTAAATAAACCAGAAATAAATGTTACTACTGTTGAAGATCCAGTTGAAATTCGTGTTTCCGGAATAAATCAAATTGAAATAGATGCTAAATCAAACTTTGCTTCATCTTTAAGAACAATATTAAGACAAGATCCAGATATAATTCTTATAGGTGAGATTCGTGATTTAGAAACAGCAGAAATAGCGTTTCAAGCTGGTCAAACTGGACATTATGTATTATCTACAATACATACAATAAATGCAATAGAAGTTATTACAAGACTTCGTAAATTAGGAATTTCTGATTACGATATTTCAAGTACTCTTGCAACATCAGTTTCACAAAGATTAGTAAGAAGAATTTGTCCACATTGTGCTGTTAAGAGAAAATTTACTGCACAAGAAAAAAGTATTATGAACAAATTAGTTGAAAAATACGGTGATACATTAGATTTTACAGATAAATTTACATATGATACAAAAGGTTGCAAAGAATGTAATTATACTGGTTACTTAAATAGAATTGCAGTATTTGAAATTTTAGAAGTTACAGAACCAATTAGAGAATTAATTTCTGCTGGTGCATCAAGTTTAAAAGTTAGAGAGCAAGCTATCCAAGATGGGTATAGACCACTACTTGTTGATGCTCTTCAAAAAGTTGTTGATGGTTATGTTACACTTGAAGAAGTTAATAAAAAATTAGTTTTATTCTAATGATAAAATCAAAAGCGAGGGAAAAATATGTTATTGATAGAAAGTATTATAAAAGAGGCTATACTTAAAGATGCTTCTGACATACACTTAATGAGAGGATTAAAGCCTATTTTAAGAATAAATAGATCTTTAATAGAAATATCAGATACTGATCCACTTGATGAAGCTGAATTATATGATATATATGATTATATAATTCGTGGAAATGTTGATAAAGATACTATATATAAAACTGAAAGAAAATTAGATACATCACTTGTATATGATGACATTCGTTTAAGGGTAAATTGTTCATATTCTGATGATGTTCCTGTTTTTACAATGCGTATTATAAAAAATGAACTTCCAAAATTTGAAGATTTAGGATTACCAGATATAGTAAAAGCAATGACATATCAACCACAAGGTTTGATTTTAGTAACAGGAAAAACAAACTCAGGTAAATCTACAACATTAAACTGTTTAATAGATGAAGTAAATAGAAAACAAAATAAAAAAATTCTAACACTTGAAAGTCCAGTTGAATATAAACATACAAGTAAAAAATCTATAATAGTTCAAAAAGAAGTTGGTCCTGGAAAAGATTCATCTACATTTAGTGAAGGATCAAAAAATGCTCTTCGTGAAGACTGTGATATACTAGTAATAGGAGAGATTAGAGATAAAATTACTATGGAAGCTGCTATTGATATGGCAGAATCTGGACATTTAGTTATAGGAACATTGCATACTAAATCTTGTGCAGAGACTATCGATAGAATGATTAACTTCTATGAAGTGAGAGATCAAGCTACTGTTAAAAACTTATTATCATCACTTTTGAAATTAGTTGTTTCACAAAGATTGTTAAAATCACCATCTAACGATTCATTAGTTTTAGTACCAGAAATAATGGTTGTTGATAATACAGTTGCAGCTTGTATTAGAAAAGAAAAATTTAGTGTTTCTGAAATTGAAGATGCAATTCAAGGAAACTTAGATAAAGGAAGTATAGGTTTAATAAATTCATTAGCTAACTTATATGTTACTGGAAAATTATCATTAGAACAAGTTAAATCTCAAATTGAAGAAAAGAATTATGAAACTTTAAATAGAACAATAATGCAATTAAACCTAAAAAAAGGTCCAATGTCAAAATAAAGGAGGTAAAAGATGCCAACTTTTGCATACAAAGCAATTACTCCACAAGGGCAAGTTGTAAAGTCTAAAATGGATGATGCTTCAAAATTAAGTTGTGTAAGAAAGTTAAAGCGAAATGGTTTAACACCTATAAGTGTTTCACAAATAGTTACTATTTCAAGAAAAAAATCAGTTGGAAATGGAAAAAATGGAGCAACAAAAGCTGAAAAACCAAAATACCAAACAACAGCAACGGTACATTCTAAAAATGCACGAAAAGAATCAGTTATAGAAAAGTTAGATAAAGCTTTGATTTCAACAGAAAGAATTACATATAGGGATATTAGAGTATTTTCACAAAATTTCTATCTATTGAAGAAAGCTAATTTTAATAACATTCATGCTTTATCAACAGTTATAGATACTACTGAAAATCCAAAATTAAGAGCTATTCTAGAAGATATTTTGGCTGGTGTAGAATCTGGTGAATTTATGTACACAACAATGGAGTATTATGATAATGTATTCCCTTATATATATATAAACATGATAAAAGTAGGTGAACTTTCTGGTTCACTAGAAACTTCACTTCAACAAGGTGTAAAATACTTAGATGATACAGCTGCTTTAAATACAAAATTAAAAAGAATTTTATTGCCAAACTTATTTATGTTTATTGGAATTATTGTTATGTTATTCATAGCAGTAATATTTGGATTGCCAATGCTAGAAGGAGTATTCCAATCTTTGGGAGCTGCTGCTAACTTACCAGCAATAACTCTTTGGTTTGCTGATTTCGTGCATTTGGTACTGCAATATTGGTATATACCAGTTGGAATTGTTATTGCATTAGTATTCCTGTTCTTTACATATATTAGCACGCCAAGAGGTAGATATAATTTTGATTATTTTAAATATACAATGCCTATATTTGGAAAACTTATATATTTATTAGATTTTTCAAGATTAATGAAAGCGATTTTATTAAATCTTCAAAATGGTATGAGAATTCAGGATGCATTAGAAGTTAGTAAAAATGTTGTAAAAAATACAGTTATGTTATCTATGATAGAGACATCAATTAACAATATATTTGTTGGACAGTCTTGGATTGAACCTTTTGAAAATGCAAAACTTTCAACATCAATGACAACTGAGATGTTGAAGATAGGTATGCAAACAGATCTAACTGAAATGATTGAAAAATTAGTAGAATACATAGAACAAGATATTGAAAACACTATGGAAAAGATTATAAAAGTATTACCAGAAGTATCTTATTTATTTGTTGGTATAGTTTTAATTTTCTTCGTTGTAGTAGTACTTGTACCAGTTATTCAATTATACATGGGTAACTTCTTGTTTGATGCTTACGGAGTATAACATCATAAAAAACTCATCTAGCAGTGTAATTAGTGCTTGATGAGCTTTTTTATTATGTAGGAAAGTTCTACAGAACTTTTCGAAATAACAAGGTTAAGTTACATATATGATTATTATAATTTTATAAAGGAGAAAAATAGATGAAAATTGGTGTAGATTTAGGTGGAAGTCATATAGGAGTTGGAATTATAAAGGATGCAACAATTATAGATTCAAAAGACAAAATTTTAACTCGTGAAGATAGAGTAAAGATAGAAGAAACAATAGTAAATAGTATTACTATTATGATTAAAGATTTATGCAACGAAAATAATGTAAAAGTAGAGGAATTAGAGATAATAGGTATTGCATCACCACGGTACTATTTCAAATGGTAAAATAGTAAAAGCAGGAAATCTAGGTGTTAAAGGTTTTGATTTGGTAGGAGCATTAAAGAAAGAATTTTCAAATTCTATAATAATTAGAAATGATGCTAAATGTGCTGCTATGGCAGAAAAAGTATATGGAACGATGAAAGATTATAGTGATGGAGTATTTTTATGCTTAGGAACTGGTATAGGTGGAGCAGTTTTTATAAATGGTAAATTGCTAGAACCTAAACGATATTCTGGATTTGAAATGGGACATATAGTTTTAAATAAAGGTGGTAGATTATGTACTTGTGGTAAAAGAGGATGCTTTGAAACTTATGCTTCTATAAAAGCTTTAAAAACAAAAGTTACAGAAACTTTGGATATAGATAGTGATATATCTGGTGAATATTTGAGAGAAGTTATTTTAAAAGAAGAAGTTTTTGAAAAACATAATGAAGCTGTAATTCAAGATGTAGAAACATTTTTAGATTATTTGCAAACTGGAATTTGTAATTTTATAGATATTTTTGAACCAGAAATTGTAGTATTAGGAGGAAGTTTTTCTTATTATGAAAACAATCCAATTTTTAAAATGTTGGTAGATAAAATTAATGCTCCAAAAACTACATTTAATGAAGGGGAGAAGCCTAAAATTGTTACAGCTCAATTTAAAAATGATGCAGGAATTATAGGTGCAACTTTAATATAAAAAAGATATAAAATAAAAACAGAAGTGAAGAAAAATTTTCACTTCTGTTTTTTAATATATAATATTTATACTTCCATTATAATTGGTAAAATCATTGGGTTACGCTTTGTTTCTCTGTATATATAATCTCTAAGATTGTCTTTTATTATAGATTTTATAGTTGCCCAATCTGAAATTCCACTATTTACACATTCATTAATTTTTAAAGAGATTAATGCTTTAACATCATCCATTAAATTTTCTGATTCTCTAACATAAACGAAACCTCTTGAAATCATATCTGGTCCAGCAATTACTTCGCCAGTAGCAGAATCCATTGTAAGTACTACTATAATTAATCCATCCTGAGATAAGTGTTGTCTATCTCTTAAAACAATGTTTCCAACATCTCCAACACCTAAACCATCAACCATAACTTTTCCAAATGGAACAGTAGTAGTAAGTTTTCCTTCATTTTCATTAAGTTCTAAAACTCTACCATTTGTCATTATAAAAATATCTTTATCAACATATCCTAATTTTTTTGCAGTTTCCTTATGAGAGATAAGTTGTCTATATTCACCATGTACTGGTATAAAGAATTTTGGTCTTACTAATGTAAGCATTAATTTTTGTTCTTCTTGGCAAGCATGTCCTGAAACATGGATGTCTGCTAGTGAGCTATAAATAACTTCGCTACCAATTTGCATTAATTCATCAATTACTCTTGATATATATTTTTCATTGCCTGGAATTGGATTAGCAGAGATAATAACTAAATCATTTGCGGTTAAAGTTACTTTTTTATGTTCTCCGTTTGCCATTCTAGTTAGGGCAGACATTGGTTCACCTTGGCTACCAGTCGTGATAATTACAAGTTGGTCATCAGGATAATTTTTTATCATATCAATATCTATAAAAACATTTTTTGGAACATCAATGTATCCAAGTTCAATAGAAGTTTCAATAACATTTATCATACTTCTTCCACAAACTGCAATTTTTCTCTTGTTTTTAACAGCTAAGTCTACAATTTGTTGAATTCTGTGTACATTTGAAGCAAAAGTTGCAACAATAATTCTTTTTGTACAATTAAAAAATAGTTTTTCAAATACTTCTCCAACAGAACTTTCTGACATTGTAAATCCTTTTCTTTCAGCATTTGTACTGTCTGAAAGTAGAGCTAAAACACCTTTGTTTCCAAGTTCTGCTAGTCTTCCTAAATCATTTGGCAATTCACCAATTGGAGTATAGTCAATTTTGAAATCGCCTGTATGAACTACTGTTCCAACAGGAGTATGGATTGCCAAAGCAACAGAATCTGGAATACTATGACAACTTCTAATAAATTCAACTCTCATTTTACCAAGTACAATAGTTTGACCTTGTTTTACTATATTTAATTTTGTACTTTCTTTTAATTTATGTTCTTCAAGTTTATTTTCAATTAAACCAGCTGTTAATTTTGTAGCATAAATTGGAATATTAATTTCTTTTAATAAATATGGAATAGAACCAATATGATCTTCATGACCATGTGTTACTACTAAACCTCTAATTTTTTCTTTGTTTTTTACAAGATAAGTAAAATCTGGTATAACTAAGTCTATACCAAGCATCTCATCTTCTGGAAAGGCTACACCACAATCTACAAGAACGATATCATTTCCATATTCAAAAACAGTAATGTTTTTTCCAATTTCATGAAGTCCACCTAATGGAATAATTTTTAAATTCTCTTTTTTAAACTTGAAATCTTCCTTTTTTTCAGCTTTTACAGTAATATTTTTAGATACTGCTTGTCTAGGTTTTCTTCTTTTTTGATTTTTAACTTCTTTTGTAAAGTTATTTTCTGTATTCAATTTTGCTTTTGTTTCTTTTTTGTTTTCCATAAATTCTCCTTTTCTTTAATTTTACATACAAGAAAAGTGCCTCACATATTTTTTAAAACACAAAAAATACGCAAGAATGTTCATTCCTACTAAAACTATTATATAAAATTTTCCGATCACTTTTTTATTTAATTTTCCGAACACTTTTTACTTATATATAAAAATCTCATTAATAATAAAACTATTATACAGGAAATTTACATAAATGTCAAATCATAGCATAGAAAACATAATTTTTTTTATAGAAAAATTCGTTGAAAAAACTAATAAAATATGATATTATTGAAATCAATAGTTTGTTAGTGAAATGAGGAGATAAAAATGGATAGTAAAGATTTAGCAAATTTAATTTTTCCAGATGCAAAAGATGTATCTTTTTATGAGAAAAAATATAAAGAAAGACAATTAGAAGAAGGAGCTATTGTTACAAGATTTGCTCCAAGTCCAACAGGATTTGTTCATATTGGAGGTTTATACCAAGCTGAAATTGCTAGAAAACTTGCAAATCAAACAAATGGTGTATTTTTTGTAAGAATTGAAGATACAGACCAAAAAAGAGAAATTGAAAATGGTAGTGAACAAATAATTGAAGCATTAAGAGATTATGATTTAATGCCGGATGAAACAATTATAGATGGTAAAGACATGGGAGATTATGGACCATATAAACAAAGTCAAAGAAAAGATATTTATCAAGCTTATGCAAAAAGTTTAATTGAAAAAGGTTTAGCATATCCTTGTTTTTGTGCACCAGAAACTTTAAATGCTATTAGAGAAGATCAGGAAAAAGCAAAAGAAAGAACTGGATATTATGGAAAATGGACAAAATGTAGAAATATGCCAATAGATATGGCTTATGAGAAAATAAAAAATGGAGATTCTTATATAGTTAGATTAAAATCACCAGGAAATCCAGATAAAAAAATAAAACATAGAGATGTTATTAAAGGCAATGTAGATATGCCAGAAAATGACCAAGATATTGTAATTATTAAATCAGATGGACTTCCAACATATCATTTTGCACATGCAGTAGATGATCATTTAATGGGAACAACACATGTTATAAGAGGTGATGAATGGCTTCCATCAGTTCCATTGCATTTACAACTATTTTATGTATTAGGATTTAAAGCACCTAAATATGCACATATTGCTCCTATGATGAAAGTAGATGGAGAAGGAAAAAGAAAATTAAGTAAAAGAAAAGATCCAGAAGCTGCTGTTTCATATTACACAGAACAAGGTATTCCAAAACAAGCTGTTAAAGAATATTTAATGAATATTGCTAATTCAAATTTTGAAATTTGGAGAAAACAAAATCCAGACAAATCAATGGAAGAATTCGATTTACAATTAAATAAAATGGGTGTAAGTGGTGCATTATTTGATATGGTTAAAATGTTAGATGTATCGAAAAATGTAATTTCAAAATATTCAGCTGATGAAGTTTATGCTGAAAGTTATAAATGGGCTGAAACTTATGACAATGAATTGAAAGAAATGCTAGATAATAAAGAATATGCACTTAAAGTTTTGGGAATTGAAAGAGGAAATGTAAAACCTAGAAAAGATATAGCAAAATGGTCAGATGTAAAAGAAAGCATTACATATATGTATGATGATAAATTTGCAAAAGTGGACAATTTTGAATATCAAAAAATAAATGATAAAGAAGAAATTGAAAAAATAGTAAAAGAATATTTTGAAAAATATTATGATGAATCAGATGATAAAGAAGTTTGGTTTAACAAAATGAAAGATTTAGCTGAAAGTATGGGATATGCAAGAGAAGTAAAAGAATATAAAGCAAATCCAGATTCATATAAGGGACATGTTGGAGATATTAGTACAGTAATTCGTGTCAAAGTTACTGGAAGATGCAATACACCAGATTTGTATGAAATATTAAAAATACTTGGAAAAGAGCGTATTTTAAAAAGAATTTAGTAGAAAGCATATCAAAAGATGATTAAAAAGATAAAAAATAATTATATATTAGTAATTTGTTTGATTATATTTTGTATTTCTTTAACTACTAAAACGCTTCAAAATGATACTTTTTATAGTATTGCAATAGGTAAACATATATCAGAATGTGGAATAGACAATGCAGATGCTTTTTCGTGGCACAATTTAGCATACACTTATCCACATTGGTTGTACGATTTGGGTATAAGTGTACTGTATAACTTAGCTGGAATGAATGGTATATATTTATCTACAATTATATTATCGTGTATATTAGGTATAACTATATATTTTGTTGGACGCAAAATAACGAAAAATGAAATTACATCATTTGTTTCTACAATTGCTACAATGGTCATATTAAGAGCTTTTATTACTGCAAGAGCACAATTAGTAACTTTTATTTTATTTACATTAGAAATATTGTTTATAGAATTGTTTATACAAAGTGATACTAAGAAAAGTAAGGTGTTAAACGCAATAGCATTATTTGCAATAGGCGCTTTTATTGCTAATATTCATACAGCAGTATGGCCATTTTTCTTTATACTATTTATGCCATATATAGGAGAATATATTGTAAGTGTTTTAGTACCCGAAAAAATAGAAACTATTTTAGAAAGAATTACTTTAAGTAGAAATAACAATCAAAAATTTTTAATTTTAGTTATGATAATATGTATATTTAGTGGATTACTAACACCAATAGGTGATGCACCATATACATATTTATATAAAACGTTAATAGGGAATTCTACAACCTACATACAAGAACATTTACCAATGGTTTTATCAGAAAATATTTATGCAATGATTATTTTTGCTATATATTTTGCATTATTAATTTTTACTAAAATAAAAATTAGATTAAAAGATATGTTTATGACCATAGGTTTAATGATATTATCATTATTTTCATTAAGACAATTTTCAATATTTGTTTTAATAGGTGGTTTATCTATAAATTTAATGTTTAGCAATTGGTGGAATGAAAAATCACCACAAGATTATGAATTTGTTCTTAAAAAATTAACAACTAAAACTGGAACAATATTTATAATAATAGCAACAATATTATATTCTTTAATATTTTTTATATATAATGGAAATAGACCATATATAGATGAAATATTATATCCTAAAAAGGCTACTAAATGGTTAAAGCAAAATTTAGATGTAGAAAACATTAAATTATATAATGAATACGATTTTGGAAGTTATTTATTATATGAGGGAGTGCCAGTATTTATAGATTCGAGAGCCGATTTATATACTCCTGAATTTAATGAAGGACAAGACGTTTTTTCAGATTTTTTTGCAACATCTGGTTTAACAACATACTATGAAGATACTTTTGAAAAATATAATATAACACATATTATGATATACAATAATTCTATGTTGAGTGTTTTTTTATCGAAAGATGAAAATTATAAAACTATATATGTAGATGAATGTGTTGTTATATATGAAAGGTTGGAAAAATAATGGAATATGAAATCGGTGATAAAGTTAGAACAAAAAAAACACATCCTTGTGGTTCAAAAGACTGGGAAATTACAAGGGTTGGAGTAGATTTTAAATTAAAATGCTTGGGCTGTGGGCATATAATAATTTTACCTCGTGAAAAAGCTTTAAAAAGTATTGTTAAGAAAATAGAAAATTAATATATAAGGAGGATAACATGGAAATACAAGTTGGAAAAGTTTACAGACATTTTAAAGGAAATTATTACTATATTCAAGAAGTGGCATTAGACTCGGAAACAAAGGAAAGAATGGTAATTTATAGACCTTTATATGAAAGACAAGATAGTAAGGTTTGGGTAAGAAGAGAAGCTATGTTTTTTGAAGAAGTACCAGAAGGAAGACAAGATAACATAACAGGTCAAAAACTTAGATTTGAGCTTTGCGAAGAACTATCCTCCGATATAGCAGGAGCAGTAAAAAAATAATAATTAGACGAGAGAGGTAAAAGAAATGATTGATATAAAAATAATTAGAGAAAATCCAGAAATGGTAAAAGAAAATATAAAGAAAAAATTTCAAGATCATAAATTAGTTTTAGTAGATGAAGTAGTAGAGTTAGATAAAGAAAGCAGAGAGCTTACACTTATGTGTGATGAACTTCGTATGCAAAGAAATACTAAGAGTAAAGAAATTGGAAATTTGATGGGACAAGGAAAAAAAGAAGAGGCAGAAAAAATTAAAGCAGAAGTTTCAGAAATAAACAGCAAACTTGAAGCAAATGAAGGTAGAGAAGAAGAGTTAAAAGAAGAAATCAAACAAAGAATGATGAAAATTCCTAATATTATGGATGCTTCTGTACCAATAGGAAAAGATGACAGTGAAAATGTAGAAAATGAAAAATTCGGAGAGCCAGTTGTTCCAAATTATGAAATTCCATATCATGCAGATATTATTGAAAATTTAAGTGGATTAGACAAAGAAAGTGCAGGAAGAACATCTGGAAATGGTTTCTATTACTTGATAGGAGATGTAGCAAGACTTCATGAAGCAATGATAGCTTATGCAAGAGATTTTATGATAGATAAAGGTTTTACTTATGCAATTCCACCTTTTATGATTAGATCTGATGTAGTAAATGGTGTTATGAGTTTTGAAGAATTAGAAGCTATGATGTACAAAATTGAAGGTGAAGATTTGTATTTAATTGGTACAAGTGAACATTCTATGATAGGAAAATTCAAAGGACAAATAGTAAAAGAAGAGGAATTACCTATTTGTATGACTTCATATTCTCCTTGTTTTAGAAAAGAAGTTGGCTCTCATGGTTTAGAAGAAAGAGGATTATATAGAGTACATCAATTTGAAAAAGAAGAAATGATAGTTCTATGCAAAGAAGAAGATGCTATGGAATGGTATAATAAGATGTGGAAAATTACAGTAGATTTTTTCAGAAATTTAGATGTACCAGTTAGAACATTAGAATGTTGTAGCGGTGATTTAGCAGATTTAAAAGTTAAATCTTGTGATGTTGAAGCTTGGAGTCCTCGTCAAAAAAAATACTTTGAAGTAGGAAGTTGCTCAACATTAGGAACAGCACAAGCTAGAAGATTATCTATTCGTGCAAAAGGGGATAAAGGAAATTATCTAGTTGCAACTTTAAATAATACAGTTGTTGCTAGTCCTCGTGGTTTAATAGCGGTAATTGAAAACAATTATCAAGAAGATGGAAGTGTAAAAATTCCAGAGGTATTATGGCCATATATGGGTGGAAAGAAAGTTATTACTCCAAAAAAATAATTTATAACTTATAAGGAGTTTTGTATGATAGTAAAAAATGCACAATTTGAGATTTCAGCAGTAGGTCCAAAACAATATCCAAAAGGAGATTTATCTGAGGTTGTATTAGTAGGAAAATCTAATGTAGGAAAATCATCTTTCGTAAATACTTTATGTAACAGAAAAAATTTAGCTAGGACAAGTAATACCCCAGGAAAAACAAGACAAATTAATTTTTACAATATAGATGAAAAATTCTATTTAGTAGATTTGCCTGGATATGGTTTTAGTAAGATGTCAAAAGAAGAAAAAGTTACTTCTGGTAGATTTATTGAAGAATATTTAGCTAAAAGAGAGAACATTGCTCTTATTGTATTAGTATTAGATATTAGACATAAACCAACAGAAGATGATTTGCTTATGTATAAATTTATTGCAAGTTCTAATTTACCTTTTATGGTAGTTACAAACAAAGCAGATAAAATTGCTATTACAAAAGTTGAAACAGCAGTAAATGAAATTAAAGAATATTTAGGAATTTCATATAGTACAATTATTCCTTTTTCAGCAGAAAGAAAAATATATACAGAAAAAGCTTGGGAAAATATAGAAAAATTTTTAAATTTATAGAATAAATATAATTCTTCTCGTATAAAATATTTATGGTGATTTTATGCGAGAAGAATTTATTAAAGAATCTAAAATTGTTGATAAATCTGATGATGAAAAAGAATTAGATTTATATGAAGAAATTGAAATTTCTAAAAAGAAATTAAAAGCTTATTATGAAAATATGAATTTTGCAACTGGAAATTTGATAGACTATTTTAGCTATCAAATAAAAGCAGAACAAGCAAAATTTGCTTATTTAATGAAAGAAGTAAAAGCAAAGATGGAGAAAGAAAATGGAGAAAAAGTTTGAGTTATGTCTTATCTTAGGCAGATATAATCATTTTCATAATGGACATAAAATGTTAGTAGATATAGCAAGAATTTTAAGCAAAAAAACACTTATTTTAATAGGATCTAGTAATATAAGTGGAACATCTAGAAATCCATACACATTAGAACTTAGAAAAAAAATAATAAATGAAATATATGGAGAATATGATGATGTTATAATTAGTGATTTAGAAGACTTGACTAATGAAAATGATATAAGTTTTGAATGGGGAGATTATCTACTAGAAAATGCTACTAAAAAAGCTAATCAAAAACCAGATCTTATGATATATGGAAAAGATGAGAGTAGAAAAGGATGGTTTAGAGAAGAAGCAGTAAAAGACATAACTGAATTGGTAGTATCTAGAAATAAAATAAAAGTTTCAGCTACATATTTAAGAGAATTAATAGAAAAAGATGATTTTGAAAATTGGAGCCAGTTTGTGCCAAAAGAAATACATAAATTTTATCCTGAATTAAGTCAGGAATTGTTGAAAATTGTCAAACATACTACACATAATTAAGTTGACATAAATTAAAGACCATTATATAATTAATCTTTAAAATTCATTAATAAGAAGGAGGATTAATTATGTTAATGACGCAAAAATTAGCACAAAAGAAGAAAATTTATTTTGGTGATATGGCAAATAGTTGGCTATTGTATAAAAAACTGACAGTTAAAATGTCGACTTATTATAATTACAAATACATAGTAGACAATTATTTGAATAAAAAGTTTAAGGATTATAGATTAGAAGAATTCTTAGATTTTAACATAAATCCAACAATTTTAGAACTTTCAGAGAAGTTATCTCCAAAGACGATAAAGGGGATTGTTTCGACACTTGTTTCAATCTTAAATTATGCAGAAGAAAAATATAAAGTAAGATTTCACTTAGAACCGGTGGCAATGCCAAAACCTAAAATATATGAACTACAAGTTTTAACGCCAAGAGAACAAGTAAAGTTAGAACAATTTTGCTTAAACAGTTATGAACAAAAATATATAGGCATAGTGATAGCTTTATATACAGGTATGCGAATTGGCGAGTTATGTGCACTTACCTGGGGAAATATTGATCTGAAAAATAAAAGAATTCAAGTAACAAAAACTCTTCAAAGAATCTATTTACAAAAAAGTAAAACTCAAATACTTATTGACAGTCCAAAATCTAGTAAATCTATAAGAAAAATTCCAATGAATGACAAGGTTTTTGAAATTTTAAAAAATCTTAAAAATAAAAATGAAGATACAGATTTCTTATTAACAGGAGATAAGAGATATATTGAACCAAGAAGATACCAATATTCATTTAGTAAGGTATTAAAAGAACTTGGGTTAAAAGATTACAATTTTCATATATTAAGACATACTTTTGCAACGAATTGTATAAAAGTAGGTATGGATCCTAAATCTTTGAGTGAAATTTTAGGTCATTCTACTGTTAATATAACTTTAAATAAATATGTACATTCATCAGATAAAATAAAGAAAAAATTTCTTCAAAAATTATAGACTTTTATTTTGTTTTTATATATAATATGGTATAGTAAGTCGAATTATGGAGGAATGTTCTTATGTACGAGAGAAGCGCAATAGTGTTAGAGAGATATTTTGAAAATTTGTTTGGTATTAATAAACCAAGTAATTTAGTTCAAAATTATAAGAATTATTGTGAATTATTTGAAAAATTTAATAATTTTCAAATTGCTAATAATGCAGAATTTACGGCACTAGAAGAATTTCAAGCTTCTGAAACAGCAATTGAAGATATACAATCACAAGAAGAGAAATTGTATAAGAAAAATGCTAAGTATGAGTACAGTAGAGATTTAATATTTAATGATATTTCTCAAAAACCAGACGAAATTGAAAAATGTATGGAGAAAATAGAAGGAGACATTGCAAAAACACAAAATTCGCTAGTTACTTTAAGAGAAAAGTTTATAGAGGCAGTTAGAAATTACAATGAAAAAAAATCAATGTTGTCAAAATGTAAAAAAAATAGAAAGAATGCAGAAGCCGAATACAATGCTATTTTTGAAGTAACAAAACAAAATATTGAAAATATACCAGAAGAATACATAGCTGTTGCAAAAGCTTTTTCAGCAGAAGAAGGACAAGAACATTTAATTGATGTAATGATTGAAAATGGTAAAGACGAAAAAATACCTTTTAATAATTCAGTAGTTAGAAATGCTGTTAAAGTTGCTTTTGATATTCAACAAAGATTTATTGAAACTTATATTGATACATATAATAAAACAAACAAATTAATATCAGAGCTTTTAGAAGGTGCTGTTAGTGTAGAATTACACGAAAAAACAGTTAGAAATACAGCAGTAAAGTTTAATTTTTTAAATGCAGAAAAGGACTATTTAGTTCAATTTTTAGACTATGAAAGAATAATGGTTATACATGGAAAAAGAATGCATAGAAATTTAATGCTAGAAGCATGTGATAATTTCAATACAGATATTGCTCAAATAGATAATTTATATACTCTTCTAAGCAAAGAAATAGCTAATAAATCTACTAAAAAAGCTTACAAAGAATTGTATAACAAATCATATTTAATAGATATTGAAGAAAACGACGAAAAATTCAAAAAAGAAAAGAATAAAATTAATTTATCAACTGCAACAATTATGAATACTAATTATTGGAGAATAGAAGGTATAAAGAATATTTATACAGTATTTTATAAAGATGTTGTTGAAGTTTTTGGAAAAACACTTGATGAATTTGAAGTTCCAAAAGATCCAGATGAATTAGAAAATGAAGAATCTTTATTTGAAAGTAGTATAGAAAAAGAGGAAGCAATTGCTGAGAAAGTTATACCTGAGGAAAAGGCAGTAGTTATTGAACAAGTTTCAGAAGATGCACCAGCTCTTCCTGGCATGGCAGAGGCAATCGAAGAAAGCGAAAAAGAAACAGCTAAAAAAACAAAAAGCAAAGAAAAATCTTCAAAGAAAAAAGAAGATAAAATTCAAGTAGTAGAAGAAGTTGAAATTGAAGAAAAGGAAACTGCGATTCAAGAAATAGAAATTGAACCTGAGGTTGCGCAAAAGAAGAAAAAAGCTAAAAAGGTTAAAAGATATACTAGAAAAAAAGAGCCAAAAGAAAATATTATTAATGCAGTAATTGAAAAAGCAAAAGTGCCAATAATCGAAGAACAATTTAATGAAGAACCATCAGCATTAGAATCAGTTATTGAAGATACATCTTATAATGATGTTTTTGATGAAATTGAAACTGAACCAGATATATTTGGAGAAAAATATAGAGATATAGAAAAACAAATAGCTGAGTTAGACAATTTAGATGATATAGATGAAATGGTAAATGCGAAGGTAGAAGCTCTTAAAGCTAATAGTATAAAAAAAGCAGACAAAAAAGAACATATACAAGAAATAGAGTTAGATAATCTTGATGAATTAGGTGAAGATATGCCTTATGAAGATGAAGATATACCTTATGAAGAAGAATCAATTTTTGAAAATATCGATAATGAAGAGTATGAAAACTTAAACTTGAAAAAAATTGAAACAAAAAAATCTAAGAAAACAAGTAAAAAAACTACTAAACAAAAGAAAAATGGACTATTAAAAAATATTATGAAGTTGAATGCAAAAGATAATAAAAAAGTAACAGCAAATTAGGAGAATAGAATGAATAAATTATCAATTGTAGTACCTTGTTATAATGAAGAAAATGTTATTGAGACTTTTTATAATAAACTTATGGAAATAACTGAAAAAATTTCAGACAACTATGATTATGAAGTTATATTTGTTGATGATGGAAGTAAAGATGAAACTTTTTCAAAAATGAAAAATTTAAGAGAAAAAAATGATAAAATTAAAATTATTAGTTTTTCTAGAAATTTTGGAAAAGAAGCAGGAATTCATGCTGGACTAAGTAATAGTACAGGAGAACTTACAGTTGTTATGGATGCTGATCTTCAACATCCACCAGAAATTATTTTAGAAATGCTTAAATACATTGAAGAAGGATATGATACAGTAGCAACAAGAAGAAAAAATAGAAAAGGTGAACCAGTATTCAAAAGTTTTTGTGCTAGAATGTTTTACAAATTAATTAATAATTTTATGGAAGTAAAATTAGAAGAGGGTGCACAAGATTTTAGAATGATGAAAAGAAATGTTGTAGATGCAATTCTTTCACTTGATGAATATAACAGATTTTCAAAAGGTATATTTAATTGGGTAGGTTTTAAATGCAAATATATTGAAATTGATAATGTAAAAAGAGTAGCTGGTAAAACAAAATGGAGTTTTAGCTCATTATGGAAATATGCAATGGAAGGTATAACTTCATTTACTACTGCACCATTAAAAATAGCAATATTTATTGGAATTTTTGTATTTATAGTATCAACAATATTTGCTTTTACAATAATTGTACAAACATTAATAATGGGAAAAGATGTACCAGGTTATGCTTCAACAATAGTTTCTGTATTATTTATGGGAGCTATACAATTACTTTGCATTGGAATTCTTAGTGAGTATATCTCAAAAATGTATATGGAAATAAAAAATAGACCAAAATACATTATAAGAGATAAAATTGATAATGAAAAATAGTAAAAAGGAATGTTTTTAACATTCCTTTTTTATTTTATGGATTTGAAATTTTTTATTCGAAATCGTTTAAGCTTGCGAATTCATAACCCATATTTCTAGCTTCATTTATAAAATCTTCTAGTAAAACCATATTATCTTTTGAAGTAGAATGTACTAAAAGTACAGCTCCATTGTGAAGATTATCTAAAAGTTTTTTCTTTCCATATTCAAAGCGACCTTGATTTGCAGTATTCCAATCGTCATAGGCATTAGACCAAAGAACTGTTGTATATCCCAAATTTTTTACAAAATTAACTGTGTAGTCATTAAATTCTCCCTTTGGTGGTCTAAAATATTTCATTTCATATCCTGTTTTTTCTTGGACAGCGATGTGTAAATTCATAATTTCGTTTTTTAATTCTTCATCTGTAAGAGAAGTAATATCTTTATGATTTACTGTATGATTTCCAACTTCGTGACCATCTTTTATCATTTGCATAACTAAATCTTCCGCAGTATTTAGATAATGTGCGGTAATAAAAAAAGTTGCTTTGACATTTGTTTTTTTCAAAGTATCTAGGATATTTTGAGTATAACCAGCTTCATATCCAGAATCAAAAGTAAGATAAATTTTTTTGCTATCTTTATTACCCATTGCAATTCCGATTATATTTTTCTAATACTTTTAAAGGTTTAATATCTAAATTAGGTTGCTCGTGATTTTTGCCACGGCAGAATCCCCAAGCATATTTTTCATCATTAGTATTTGCAAAAGTGGACAAAGAAAATTGAAGTAATACTGCTAGAATAACAACAGAAATATATAATATTTTTGTAAGTTTACTGTTCATACATAACCTCCATAAAATTATTGATACTATTATATTGAGTATTTACAAAAAATATGATAAAATAACTAAGTAAAATTTTAAAAGGGGATAGACTATGAAATTTTTAGATAAAATAATAAATGCTGAATTAGAAGAAAAATTTTTCAAAAGAGTAGTTTTTGCTTCTATAATTATTATTTTGCTATTTTTATTTATTGTATTTCTAAATTTTGGAATAATGCCAAATTATATTGTTGACCAAGATGCAGATACTAAAAATGATGGTAAAGTTGAATATAGAATTGATAGTATTTCGACAGGCAGAAAATATATTGAGATAACAGGTTGGGCATATAGAAAAGGACAAAATTTAGGATATTTTGATAATAGATTTGTTATTAGAAATGAGGAAACACATAAATATAAAGTATTAAATACAGAAATGCAAATAGTAGATGAATTCTTTTCAATAGATGGAAAATATGATTGTAGACGAGCAGGAATGTATGCAAAGTCATTAGCTTTTGGTTTGTCAAAAGGTTTATATCAAATCTTTATAGAATACAAGAGTGATGATGAAAACATATTGTTTGACACAGGAATTTTATTCAATTATGGACAATAACTAATGGGGTATTAGAATATGAAATTTATAAAAAACTTAAATGAGAAAGTAAAGAAAATATTTGATGGCGATTATAGAGGTATTGCAATATTATTTATCTTGCAATTTATTCTATTTATTTCTATTAAACCAATCAGATATGATGATGCTTTTTATATACAATCTATAACAGGAGTTCCAGTTATAAGCTTTGTTTGTGCAAGATATCAAAGCTGGACTTCAAGAGTGCTTATTGAAGCAACTCTTGGTATAATATTTAGAAGTTCAAAGTTTATCTGGACTTTTGGAACAATATTTTTTATGACTTTGATAGGATATTCAATGTCAAAATTATTTGTTAAAAAAGATAATAAAAAAGAACTTATTATGATGATTTTGTGGCTAGTTATATTATATCCAGTAGAAAGAATGTCTAGTGCTGGATGGGCGGCAACAACAGTTAATTATATTTGGCCATTATCACTAGCATTATTTTCATTAATATCAATCAGAAAAGCTTATGATAAAGAAAAAATAAAAATATTATCAGGCTTAATGTATGCAGTTGCAACAATATATGCTTGTAACCAAGAGCAAATGTGTACAGTTTTAGTAGTAACATATATTTTATTTACAATAATTTTAACAGTTAGAGATAAAAGAAAAGTTAGTCCATTTATGTATTTGCAAACTTTTCTTGCAATAGCAAGTTTTGTATTTATAGTAACAACTCCTGGAAATGCAATTAGACAACATGAAGAAGTTGTTAATTATTTTCCAGAATTTACAGATATGACAGCAATTGAAAAAGTAATATTAGGCATTACTACAACAATGGGAGAAATGCTTTCTAAGTATTGTATAACATTTACAATATTCACACTTGTTCTTCTAATTTATATTTGGGATAATTACAAAGACAGACTAATTAGAGGAATATCAGCTGTGCCATTTACGATAGCAATAGTTCTAGGCTTTGCAAGTCCAATTACAGAAAAACTTTCAGTAACAATTTCTTGGATAAGAGAAAATTTTGTTAAAGAAACTAACTTAATTAATCCATCATCATATACTTATTTAGGAAGTTATGTAGAATTATTAATATCAGTAATAGTAATTATGTGTATATTTATTAGTTTATTTTTAATATTTAAGAGACTAAAAAATAATATTGCATTTTATGTATTTGGATGTGGTTTAGTTACAAGACTTGTTTTAGGATTTTCACCAACAGTGTTTGTTTCAACTAATAGAACTTGTGTGTTTTTAGAATTTGCTTGTCTAATTTGTACACTTTTAATTTGGCAAGAATTTATAAAAAAAGCCGAGAAAAAGAGTAAAACAAGAGTATATAATGTTGTAGTTTGGACATCAATTGTACAATATATAGTATCACTAGCATTCATATATATTTCACATATAAATGTTTAAAATTTAGGAGGACGAAGGATGAATATTCAGAAATTTACTGAAAAATCAAAGGATGTAATTGCAAATGCCAGTAATATAGCAGTGCAAAATCAAAATGCTGAAATCACAGATTTACATTTGTTTTTATCAATGATAGAAAATCAGCAAAATTTAATTTATCAATTATTAACAACGCATATGAATATTAATATTGATAATATGAAAATATTAATACAAGAGCAAATTGATAAAGAGCCAAAAGTAACTGGTTCAGTTGCTATGAGATTTTCTGAAAATACAGATGAAATTCTTAATTATTCCGAAAAACAAGCAATTGCTATGAAAGATGAATTTGTTTCGGTTGAACATATTATGCTTGCAATAATCGATAAAGCGAGTCCTAGCTTAGCAAAAATTTTTAAAATTTTTAGAATTTCAAAAAATTCATTTTTAGTAGCATTAAAAGCTGTTAGGGGAAATGTAAAGGTAAGTTCTGATAATCCAGAGGAAAGTTATGATGTTTTAAATAAATTCGGTAAAGATGTTACAGCACTTGCTCGTCAAAATAAGCTTGATCCAGTAATTGGTAGAGATGATGAAATTAGAAATGTTATGAGAATTTTAAGTCGTAAGACAAAAAATAATCCATGTCTTATTGGTGAACCAGGTGTTGGTAAAACAGCGATAGTTGAAGGACTAGCCCAAAGAATAGTTAGAGGAGATGTTCCAACAAGTTTAAAAGGAAAGACAATCTATTCTTTGGATTTAGGATTACTTATTGCTGGTGCTAAATATAGAGGAGAATTTGAAGAGAGATTAAAAAGTATATTAGATGAATTAGAAGCAGCAAATGGAAATATACTTTTATTTATAGATGAAATTCATCAATTGGTTGGAGCTGGAAAAACAGATGGTGCAATGGATGCAAGTAATTTATTAAAGCCAAAACTTGCAAGAGGAGAGCTTCATTGCATGGGAGCTACAACATTAGATGAGTATAGAGAATATATAGAAAAAGATCCTGCTTTGGCTAGAAGATTTCAATCAGTTATAGTTGAAGAACCATCTGTTGAAGATGCGATTACAATTTTACGTGGTATTCAAGAAAAATTTGAAATTTTTCATGGTGTTAAAATACAAGATCAAGCTTTAATACAAGCAGCAACACTTGCAGATAGATATATTACAGATAGATTTTTACCAGATAAGGCAATAGATTTAATAGATGAGGCTTGTGCTATGATTAGAACAGAAATGGAATCTATGCCAACAGAAGTTGATGAAATTTCTAGAAAAATTATGCAACATGAAATCGAAGAAGCAGCATTATCAAGAGAAGATGATGAAAAATCAAAAGAAAGATTGGGAAAAGTACAAAAAGAATTAGCTTTATTAAGAGAAAAATTTAAAGAAATGAAGCAAAAATGGGAAGAAGAAAAGAAAGCTATTTTAAAAGTACAAAAATTAAAAACTAAAATAGATGAAGTAAATGCTCAAATTGCACAAGCAGAAAGAGTATATGATCTTAATAAAGCAGCTGAACTTAAATATTCTACATTACCACAATTACAACAAGTATTAGCTCAAGAAGAAAAAGAAGTTGAAAAAAGTCAAGGAAAAAGTAGATTGCTTAGAAATAAAGTTACAGCTGATGAAATTTCACAAGTAGTAGCAAAATGGACAGGAATACCAGTTACTAAACTTGTTGAAGGTGAAAGGAAAAAATTGCTAGAACTTGAAGATACACTTCATAAGAATGTTGTTGGTCAAGATGAAGCAGTTAAAAAAGTTAGTGAAGCAATTCTTCGTTCAAGAGCTGGTATTGCAAACCCAAATAGACCAATTGGTTCATTTTTATTCCTAGGTCCTACTGGTGTTGGTAAAACAGAACTTGCAAAAACACTTGCTAAAAATTTATTTGATGATGAAAGGAATATGATTAGATTTGACATGTCTGAATATATGGAGAAATTTAGTGTTACTAGATTAATCGGTGCGCCTCCTGGATATGTAGGATATGAAGAAGGGGGACAACTTACAGAAGCTGTTAGAAGAAAACCATATTCAGTTATATTATTTGATGAAGTTGAAAAGGCACATCCAGATGTATTTAATATTTTCTTACAAATATTAGATGATGGTAGGGTTACAGACAGTCAAGGTAGAACAGTAGATTTCAAAAATAGTATTATAATATTAACATCAAATTTAGGTGCTCATATTATATTAGAAAGTATAGAAAAGCACAAGAAAATTACTGATGAAGCAAGAGAAGAAATTGATAGTGCTTTAAAAGGGCATTTTAGACCAGAATTTTTAAATAGACTAGATGAAATTGTATATTTCAAAGCATTGGAGAAAAAACAAGTTTACGGAATTGTGGAACTTATGCTTGCAGATTTACGTAATAGAATTGCTTTGCAAGGATTTGATTTAAGTGTTACATCAGAAGCAATAGATTATATTATTGAAATAGGATATGATATTAATTTTGGTGCTAGACCACTTAAAAGAACAATTCAAGGAGAGATTGAAACTTTAATAAGTAGAAAAATTATTGCAAATGATATTAAACCAGGTGCATTAATACAAGTTTATTATGATGAGGAAACAAAGGAACTTGGAATAAAAGAGATATAGTAGGAGGAAAAAAGCAGAAATGCCAATAGCAAAAGAAGTATTAGAGGCACAAGAAAAGAAAGATGATTTAGAATTTTTTAAAGAACGAGTTAAAACAATGCCTTTACTTATAGAATGGGCAAACGACGAAATTAGAAATAACAAAGAAGTTGTACTGAGTGCTGTTAAAGTTGATGGAGGAGCACTGGAATTTGCGAGTGATAAGCTTAAAGACGATAAAGATGTATTAGTTACAGCAGTATCACAAGCTGGATGGACAGGATGTTACGCAAGTGAAAGATTAAAAGATGATAAGGATGTTATAAAAACAGCAGTAGAGCATGATGGACAAATACTTTATTTTGCAAGTGAAAGATTAAGAGATGATGAGGAAATTGTTAAAATTGCAGTAACAAATAAACCATTAATTATAAAGTATGCAAGTTTAAGACTTAGAAAAGATAAAGAAATTGCAAAATTGGCACTTTCAAATGCAACTAGTGAGAAGAAAAATGTACTAGCATTTATAGATACTGACCTTCAAAAAGATGAAGAGATATTAAATTTATTATAGAATAAAACCCTTTTTTTAGAATATATATTTTTAAAGAAAGGGTGTTTTTTATGAGAAAGATAAATGATATTTTAGATATTCCAGAAGAGGTTTGGGGTAAAGCACCAAAGATTACTATTACTGGATTTGAAGAAATTTTAATAGAAAATTTTAAAGGAATTTTAGAGTATGAAGATTTTTTTGCTAGAATTAGTACACATATAGGAGTTATAAATATAAATGGCTTTAATTTAAAGTTAAATCAAATGACAGAAGATGATATTTTGGTTACTGGAAGAATTGAATCAATTGATTTTGAAAGTAAAAAATAGGGGGATTTTAACTTGAATATTAGAAAAGTTTATATGTATTGCACAGGCTTTGTAAATATTAGCGTGGAAGGTTTTTTTACAGAGAGATTTATAAATAGTTGCTTTTCCAATGCAATATTTTTATGGGATTTGAAAAGAGAAAATAGTACATATTTGAAAGTGAAAATAAGTGTAAAAGACTTTAAGAAAATAAAGAAAATTGCAAGAACAACAAAATGTAAAGTAAAAATTGAAAACAAAAAAGGATTACCTATTTTAATGCATAAATATAGAAAAAGAAAAATATTTTTGATTGCAATACTAGTTATTGCAATTTTTATATTTGCATTAAGTAGATTTATATGGAACATCGAAATTATAGGTGGAAATAATATAAAAGAAGATGAAATAAGAAGTTTGCTATCTGAAAATGGAATTGAAATTGGAAAACGCAAAGGAGATTTTAATTTAGAAAAGGCAATAAATAAAATTCGTATGGCAAGAGAAGATATTTCTTGGATAGGAATTGATATTAAAGGTACAAATTTAATTGTAAAAATTAATGAAGCAGATAAATCACCAGAAATAATTGATGTAAATCAAGTGTGTAATATTATAGCAGATAAAGAAGGAGAAATTTCAAAATTAATTGTTAAGCAAGGAACTGCAAGAGTAACTGTTGGAGATAAAGTTAAAATAGGAGACTTACTTGTTGAAGGTGTTATGGAAGGAAAGTATACAGGAAATCGTGAAGTGGCTGCTATGGCTGACATTGAAGTTAAAAAAAGAGCTGAAAAAGAAGAAAAACAAAAACTTGTGCAAGATATTGAAGTAAAAACTGGAAATGAGGAAAAAAAGATAGAAATAAAATTTCATAAATTTAAAATAAATTTTAATAAAAGGGTTTCAAATTTTGAAAAATATGATACAATAATAACAGCGAAGAAATTAAAGTTTTTTTCTAATTATTATTTGCCAATTGAGGTGTCAAAAATAACTAATTTAGAAACAAAACAAGAACATAAAAAATATACAGTATCGGAACTTACAGACAAAATAAAATTAGAATTAGAGCAAAAATTATGTGAAGAACTAGGTTTAGAAAATTTAGATGAAAAACACGAAAATTTTGAAGTCGAGGTTCAGGGCGAAGAGGTTTATGTTAAACTAATTTATGATATGTGTGAAAAAATCGGTACAAAAGAAATTTTATAAGAGAGAGGGTGTGGATTAATGGAAGAGAGAAGCTTAAAAGTTTTACCAGCAGAGACAACTTTTTTTAATAAATTATCAAGTACTTTAACAAAATTACTTATACCAACAAAAATCGGATTAAATGGTGTAATGATAACAATAAAAAGAAATAGCACATTAAAAAGTTATGAAGCTTATAAAGAAGCAGAAGCATCTAGTGCAGTAGATAAAAAAGAAAGCTTATTACAAAGATATGAAGAAAGTTATGCATTATATTTAGAATCTATTGATAAATTTATTATGGATTCTGTTTATAAAAAAGTAAAAAATGGAGCTGCAACAAATTTTGAAAAAAATGCTTTATCTACATACTATACTATTGTTAGTTTAAAAGATAATGAATATTTAGAATATAAGTATAGAAAACAAAAATTTTTATTGGAATTAGATTATGAAGGAATTGCAAGTTCTGGAAAAGAAAAGAACCTTCAAAGGTATCAAGGATTATACATAGAAAAAATAGATGCTTTATATAAGGGTATTTTGAAAAATTATTCTGTAAAATTAGCGGATGGTCAAAGAGAAAAAAGAGCTGAAAATGTAGAAATTTATAAAAACATTTTTTCAACATTAGAAGAATATATTAGAAATGTTTTACCAATAAAAATCAAAATTGATGAAAATAATAGTTATTCAAAAATAATTCAAGAGTATGAAGAATTTGATAAATTTACAGTCGGAAAATTAGATGAAAAAGAATTTCTAGAAAAAAACATGATACTGCTTGGATTAAGTCGTTCTTTGTTTACACACAGTTTACCACTTGTAGCAGCAGAACAATGCTATGAAAAACTTTTAAAAGATACAAGAAATTTAATTATGAGTGTTAAAACAGAGAGAAAACAAGAAGAGGCTTACAAAATGCTTTTAAAATTGGTTGAAGATTATAATGTAAAACTTCTTTCAACCAAAGTATATTGGGACAAGCCAGAAGAAAGAGAAGCTTACAAAAAGTTTTGGAATGCATATAGCAAATCTAATTCATCAGAAGAGAAAGAAATTTTATCTATTCAAAGAGAATTGTATGAGTTAAATAATAAGGAAGCAAAATGGGAGCCAATTCGTATGTTTTATAGACATAAACTTGTTGAGTTCGGTGTAATGCGTGCAATGCCAAATAAATGTAAATCATTAGATGGAAAATATATAAAAAAATAAGTTGAGGTATAAATGGAAAATTTTACTGAAATAGAATTTTTAGATATTGAAGAAAATAATACATATTCAGAGTTAATTGATAGAGTAATTACTAAATGCTTTGAAGTTGAAAAATTACAAAAAACTAAAATGTATATTAGTGTTACTCTAACAACACCTGAGCAAATTAGAAAAATAAATAATGAGTTTAGACAAGTTGATAAAGAAACTGATGTACTTTCTTTTCCAATGTTTGAAAAAGAGGAAATATTAGAAATTAAGAAAAAAACATCAAAATTTGAAGAAGCTCTTGGCGATATAATTGTGTCAGTAGACAGAGTAAAAGAGCAAGCAAAAGAATATGGGCATAGTTTTGAAAGAGAACTTGCATATATGATAGTTCATGGATTTTATCATTTAATGGGTGAAGACCACATGAAAGAAGATGAGAAAGCACAAATGAGAGCAAAAGAAGAAAATGTGCTTAAATTATTAGATATAACAAGAGAGTAATTTCATAATTTAGATTGAGAAAGAATTAAATTTAATACAGAAAAATTGTAATTATTTTTCAATTTGAAAGGGATAATAAAATGAAAAAAACAAAATGGCAAACAGAAAATTTTGAAAAATCATTTAAGTATGCTGTTAGTGGAATTATATATTGTATAAAGACACAAAGAAATATTTTAATTCAACTTTTTTTTGCAATAATAGCAATTTGTCTTGGCATATTTTTGAAAATCTCTAAATTTGAATGGGCAATAATAATATTTACTATAATGTTTGTAATTTTTGCTGAAATGTTAAATACAGCGGTAGAAACTGTTGTAGATTTAGTTACAGAAGAATTTAATGAAAAAGCAAAAATTGCAAAGGATGTTGCTGCTGGAGCAGTATTAATTTCTGCAATAAATGCAATTTGTATGGGATTAATAATATTTTTAGATAAGTTAATAATTTATTTTAACTAGGAGGTTTTTATGGATAAAAAAGTTGTTATTGGAATTGTTGTAGCTGTAACAATATTATTAGCAGTTGTTTGTGGAGTTTTTATTTCAAAAAAAGATTCAGTTGAAACATCTGGTGAGATTGAAAACAACAAACAAGTAGAAGAGCAAAAGACTGAACAAGAGGCAGAAGAAACACAACCAGGAAGAAACAAAAATATAAAAATTTATTCTGGAAATGAAAGACCAATTGCACTTATGGTAGACAATAATGTTAATGCTCAACCACAATCTGGAATAAATTCAGCATATATGGTATATGAGATTATTGTTGAAGGAAATGAAACAAGACTTATGCCTGTATTTAAAGGTGTTAGTGAGGATTTAACTGTTGGACCTGTTCGTAGTGTAAGACATTATTATTTAGATTATATGAAAGAAAATGATGCAATTTGTAGCCACTTAGGTCAAAGTCCGCAAGCACAAAGTGATATAAAAATTTTAGGCATGGATGACATTAATGGACAAGATTATGATACAGGTAAAGCTAGAACAAATACATCATTGTTTTGGAGAGAATCTCCTCATGGAAATAAAGCTCCACATAATGCTTATACAAGCATAGGTAGTTTAAAACAAATAGCAAAAACAAAAGGCTTTAAACTTACATCAACAGGTGAAAGTGTTTTAAAATATACAGATAAAGAAATAAATTTAGAAAGTGATATAACAGCAAATACAGTTACACTTCCTTATGCATCTAAACATATTGTAAAATACGTTTATGATAATACAACTGGTAGATATACTAGATACTCAAAGGGAAGACTTCAAAAAGATGGATCTACTGGTGAAGATATAACAACTAAAAATATAATTGTAACATTAGTATATAATTATGAGTTGGATGATGGAGAAGGAAAAGGAAGACAAACATTAAATAATGTCGGACAAGCAAATGGTTATTACATAACAAATGGAAAAGCTTCTCCTATACTATGTAAAAAAGATAGTAGAACAGGAAAAACAAAATACATAAATCATGATGGAACAGAATTGGAAGTTAATGATGGTAATACATTTGTTAATATAGTTCCTATTAATGCAGATGTTAAGTTTGAATAAAATGTTAATATCCATTCGAAATGTGTTTTAGTATAATTCCAAAAATTACTACGTTATCGATAATGAAAACGCAGTTATATACTACTTGTATGCGCCTTTGCCTTTTCATTATCTGCTGCCTTGTAATTTTTGTTTTATACTAAAACAGGATATAAATATAATGATTAAATGCATTTTACTATAAAGGAGCAAAATTGGGAGAAACAAAAAAATTTAAATCTGGTTTTGTAAGTTTAGTTGGTCGTACTAATGTTGGAAAATCAACTTTGTTAAATTGTTTAGCAAAAGAAAAAATTGCGATAACAACTAATAAAACACAAACCACAAGAACAGCAATAAAAGCAATAATAACTAATGAAAATCATCAAATAATAATTACAGATACACCAGGTATTCATAAGCCTAAGACAAAACTTGGAGAAACAATGATAGAAACAGCGTTTTCTATGATTACAGAAGTGGATTGCATATTATTTTTGATAGAAGCTACATCTACTGAAATTGGTAGAGGTGATAGCAGAATTTTAGAAAAAATTAAAGAAGCAGGAAAACCATGTATATTAGTTATTAATAAAATTGATTTAGTAAACAAAGAAGAATTAGCTAAAATAATTGCATTATATAATAAAGAATATAATTTTACAGCAGTTGTTCCTATTTCAGCATATAAATCAAAGGGAACAGATGAATTACTTGAAGAAATTGAAAAATTATTACCATATGGACCAAAATATTATGATGAAGAGGAATATACGGATCAAACATCAAGACAATTGGTGGAAGAATTAATAAGAGAAAAAGCTTTAAAATTTTTAAATGAAGAAGTTCCACATGGTATATATGTAGAAGTTGAAAAATTTAAGTTTAGACAAACTTCCAAAAAAGAAGATATATATGACATTGAAGCTACTATTTATTGCCTAAGAGAATCTCACAAGGGAATTATAATAGGCAAAGGTGGAGCAATGCTTAAAAGAATTTCAACTTATGCAAGACAAGATGCTGAAAATATGCTTGGTACAAAAGTTAACCTAAAAGTATGGGTTAAAGTTAAAGAAGATTGGCAAGAAAAAGATAATATAGTTAATAAGTTCAAATTAAAATAATTCCAGTATAAATCTTCTAAAATTTACAAAAGATAAACCTTAAAGGAGATGATTTATATGATTAAGCAATTAGCATGGAATACATTTAAGGAAACAGGAGATATAAAAACATATTTAGAATTTAAGGAAGTAAAAAATATAGAAGAAAAAATGAAGGAAAGTTTTAAATGAAACAATTAAAAGTTAGTGGAGTAATAATTGCAGAAAACAATATGGGTGATTATGACAAGATGGTTACTTTGCTTACACCAAATTTAGGAAAGATATCATGTAGTGCTAGGGGAGCAAGAAGGTCAAAAAGCCTTTTGCTCAGTGGCACTCAATTTTTATGTTTTGGAGAATATCAACTTTTTAGAGGTTCAGATACATATAAGATAAATTCTTGTGAAACTATTGAGATGTTTTATAATATTAGAACTGATTTAGATAAACTTATGTATGCTTCATACATAACAAAAATAGTAAATGATGTTACTACTGAAAATCAAAATTCATATAATACTTTAAAATTATTTTTAAACACACTATATGTAATTTCTGAAACTGACAAATCATTAGATTTAATTACATCAGTTTTTAAATTAAGATTACTTAAAATTTTAGGTTTTGCACCAAATACTAAAAACTGTGTAAGTTGTAAAACAGAAGAAGATTTAACACATTTTAGTATAAAAGATAATGGCTTTAAATGTAAAAATTGCAGTAAACAAGATACAGGTGCAATTGAAATGAAAGATCCAACTAAAAATGCTATAAAATATATTATGATAGCAGACCCAAAGAAAATTTTCGGATTTTCTTTGTCAGAAGAATGTATGAAAGAATTAGAACTTATTAGTAACATTTATCTAAATGACAAACTAGAAAAAGAGTATAAGTTTGAAAAATTATTTTGATTTATCACTTCAAAATATATAATTAATCTTCAAATGAAATAGGAACAGGACACAAAAAATTTACTTGATTTTTCTTATTCTAATATGTATAATGAAGTTGCAAAAAGAAATAAAAAATGATAGGAGTGATTTTTATGAATATTACTATTACTGGAAAAGATTTACAAGCTACTGATGCTATTAAAGATTATGTTGCTAAAAAAGTTGAAAGAATAGAAAAATATTTTGCAGATGATTTAGACAATATGGAGGTAAATGTTACTATTAAATTGGAAAAAACAGCACAAGTTGCTGAAATGTATTTATCAATTAGAAGCGATGTATATAAAGCTGTTACAGAAGATAGAGATTTATATGCTTCAATAGATAAAGATATTGATATTTTGGAAGGACAAATTAGAAAGGTAAAAACTAAAAAAGAAAAAATGCAAAAAGATTCTTCAATTAAACAAATTGCAATAGATGGTTCAGAAACATCACATTCAGTTGAAAACGAAATAGTTAAAACAATGTATTATGATGTAAAACCAATGACAGCAGAAGATGCAATTTTAAAATTACAAGAAAGACCAACAAGCCAATTTTTAACTTTTATAAACGTAGAAAATGGTAAAGTAAATGTAATTTTCAAATTAAAAGATGGAAAGAATTATGGTATCGTAGAACCAGAAGCTTAATTTATAAATAATTAATGAGCCATTCTATATTTAGAATGGCAATTTATTTTTTGAAAAGAGAAATGTTATGAATATAATTAGTGAATCTGAAAAACTGGGAAGAATGCAGGATGGAATTAGCACAATTTTAAAACTAGACGATAAGCAGTTTGATAAAGTTATAGAAAGGTTAAGTGTAGATGGACAGAATTTAGAAACATTCCATTTTTATTATAAAAATGATGGTTGTGAAATAAGTTCTAATCCAATTCAAATAGGATTAGAAGAAGAAAATAAAGATGGAAAAATAATAAAAAGAGCATATTATGCCAATAATTCTAAAATGAGACTACCAGTACTTTTTGGACATTTAAAAAGATTAGCAGCTGGATTTCCCGAGAATTCAAGAGAATGTGAAAGAATATATAGATTATTAGAAGCCAGAGATTTAGAAGCTTATAAAAACAGATATTTAAAATTAAATAATGGAGAAGAACGAGTAGTTGTTGATAAAGCTTTTGAAATAATATCTAATCCAGAACTTTTGGAAAAATTTTTAGATTTTGATAATAATAAAGAAGAGTTTGTTGTGGGTGGGAAACAATTACAATCTAAGCAAATATTAAAAGTCATTGGTGAGAGTTTTGGGACAATTGGTTATAGTGGAAGCTTTATGGGAGATACTAGTTTTTATCAAGACTTTTATATATCAGAGATGGAGCAATACGAAAATAGTGTAAGAAAGATATATAATAGCTATAATATGGATAGATACATAGATCCAAAATATGAATTTAAAAGATCATCTTTTTATGAAACAATTATAAGAAAAGATGATGAACCAGATTTTACTATAAATCCAGAGTTGCAAGCTTCAATAATGGGTGAAATGCCAGAAGACTTATCTTTGGAAGAACAAGCAATTTATATTTATTGTAAATTGTGCAAAGAGCTTACTTACGATGAAGGATATATGTACAAGAATAAATTAAATCGCGAAAGATATGATAGTATATTTTCAAGAGAATATTTGGAAAGTATAAAACCACGGTTCAAAAGTTACTTGTTATGATTTTTCGAGAATATTTGCAAAAATTGTAAATAATTTAGATGGAGATATAGAAGCAGTAGTTATATCGGAAGGTGTTGAACATGGACATTTTTCTACTGGATTTTTTACAGATAAAGTATCAACAAGACTAGAAGCAATAAATATAGAACCAGGCAAAGATCCTACTAATGACTTGATGAAAGCAAAAACGGGAGTAAAACTTAGAGGAATAATGCCAATTTCAGATAAAGCACAAATATTAAATAATGCATTAGATAAAATTTATCCACAAGTATGCAAGGTAAAACCTATTACGATGCAACAATATATAGATAAACTAAAAGACATACCACAAGAAGAAAGAAAAGTTGATTTAACTGAGAAAATAAATTCTTTTATAGAAGTTTTAAAATCAAAGGGAATAAAAGGAAATGAATTTGTTCAGACATTGTCTGTTGTAATGAAAACAGGATACTTTGATGAAATGATAGATAAAGCATATTTAGGTAGGGCAGAAACCAAAAATGGAGAAAAGAATTTTACCAGAATGGTATTACTACGAGTTCCATATGCTAAACCAGCAATAGATATGTTTTTAATAGACTCAGATTCATTAGATTGTTCAAGATGTACAAAATCAGATGTGATACAAAAATTAAGCTCTGGTGAATTGGTTTATGAAGATGCAAGACATAGGATGCTTGGAATAGATAGGGAGGTCAAGTAATGATACACATAGATGAAATTAAAATTATGAATGAAACAACAATAGCATATTTAAAAAAAATGGGACAAAATATTGAGCGAAATGAAATTATTAATGAAATTTTAAAAGATGAAGCTTGTTTTTTCAAAATGGATAAAGAAGATGCTATAATGATTTTAATATCAATTGGTATTTCAGCTGAAAAAGTAGAACAAACTTATTCAGATTTAGTATCGAGTGAAGAATATTATTCTTTATATCAAAAGGGAAAAATAGATGAAAATGATGAAGATTTAAAGATAAAATATAAAAAATATGATTCAAAAGATTTATTTAATTAAAATTTCCAAAAATTTCATGTTTAAAAAATTCATCTCGTGGAACTATATATATTGAAAATACATTTACATGTTTTTTCAAACAATAAATTCGGAGGTGAATTATAATGACAAATACAAACAAAAAAGTAGTTCCAGAAGCTAGAGAATCATTAGAAAAATTCAAATATGAAGTTGCTAATGAAGTTGGAGTTAATTTAAAAAATGGTTACAACGGTAACATTTCTGCAAGAGATGCTGGTAAAATCGGTGGTAACATGGTTAGAAAATTAATAGAACAAGCTGAAAATCAAATGATTAACAAATAGTTTGTTATAGAATATAAAAGGTAGGATATTATTTCCTACCTTTTTACATTTTTTGACATTGAAAATATTGAATTAAAATGTGATAATGATATAATGAAAAGGAAATTTTAATAAAAAGAAAAGGGGAATTGAAAATGTACAAAATAGTAGCAATTGATTTAGATGGTACGCTTTTAAATTCATTTGGAGAAATTACAATCAGAACCAAAGAAGTGCTAAAAAAGGCGATAGATAAAGGAGTGAAAATTGTTTTAGCTTCTGGAAGACCAGTCAGTGCGATTGAAAACATTGCTAGCGAAATTGGAAGTGAAGAATATCTTATTTCTGGTAATGGTGCTTTGGTGTATGATATAAAGCAAAAAGAAATAGTATATGATAAATTCCTAAGTAAGGAACAAGTATTAGAAATTGTTGATATTTGTGAAGAAAATAGTATTTATTGTAATGTTTATACAGAATTAGAAGTTATCGCAAAATCACTTAATTATAATGTTCTTTTTTATCACAAGGAAAATTCTAAAAAACCAGAGGGAAAGAGAACCAATATAAATATTGTATCTAATTTAAGAAAATACATAGAAGAGTTAGACGAAAATTCTAAGTTTTTAAAGGTAACAGTTTGTGACCCTAATAGACTTATTTTTAATGGGATTATTAGAAAACTGAGAAATATTGAAACTATTGATGTTTTAGATGTTTCTCATATGTCAAGGAAAACTATAAAAGATGGAACTGATGATGTACAAATTGAATATTTTTATACAGAAATAACAAATAAAAATGTAAATAAATGGTCTGCAATAGAATATTTATTAGAAAAAGAACATATAATGTCAGAAGAAGTTATGGCGATAGGAGATAATATTAATGATAAAGAAATGATAGAAAATGCTGGATTACGGAGTCGTTATGGGAAATAGCAGTCCTCAAATGAAAGAAATAGCAGATATTGTTGTATCTGATAATAATTCAGATGGAATTGTAGAGGCTATTGAAAAGTTTATATTAAGCTAAAATTACAGGAATATTAAGTTTGTATTACATGTTGCTTTTTTTGTTGTTTTTAGCAAGAAAAAAGAGTAAAATAAAATAAAATGATATATTTAGGGAGGAAATTTGATATGGCAATGAATCCAATGCAAAGAAGAGCAAGAAACTCATTTTTAACAGGTATGTTAGTTACGCTAGTAGTTATGGCTGTTGTAGTTATAGCCCTTCTTTATAAAATTAATAAATTAAATGAAGATGTAGAAAATTTACTAGCACTTCAACAAAAAATATATGTTACAGCTGAGGATATACCATCAGGAGGAGAAATTACAGAAGATCTTTTGAAACAAGAAATAGTACAAACTACTGTACCAAAGGATATGATGTTTACACCAACAGATTTTGTTGAGGTAGATGATGATGGAAATGAATTTGCTTTGGAATTTGTTAGTAAGGTAGAATTACCAGCAGGTACAATTGTTACAAAAGATATGGTAGCAGAAGCAGGTAATGAAGTTACTGACGATCAAAGAATTCAAGAATATAATATGTTAATGCTTCCATCTGAATTAAAAAATGGACAATATATTGATATAAGATATAAATTACCAAGTGGTGCAGATTACATAGTAGCGGCTAAGAAAAAAGTTTTACAATGTACAGCAGATACAGTTTGGCTAAAAGTTGATGAAGCTGAAATTTTATCAATAGGATGCTCAATAGTAGAAGCATATCAAACTAATGGTTCAAAACTATATGCAACAGTTTATTCAGAAGCTGGAATGCAAGCAGAAGCATCTACTACATATACACCATCTAATGATGTGTGGGATTTAATAAACAGAAATCCTAATATAATTCAAGAAAGAAAAAATGCTTTGGCAGCTAAATTTAATAGTGAAGATCAAGGTAATGGAAGAGTTAAAATTGATAGTGCAATTTTAACGGATCCATCAGCAGTTGAAACTGGTGTTCAAAGCGAAAATTCAGCATTACAAACAGCAAGACAAGCCTTTGTCGCTGAACTAGAAGGAACAGGAGAAGTTGGCTCTTCAACTGTAACTGCAACACCATCAAATTAATACAAAAACAAATCTACGGAGGACAAGAATGAAAAAATATGTTTTTTTAGGTGGATATGATAAGACAGATTTAATATTGTTCTTAGCTAAAATGGCTGTGTTATCAGATAAAACAGTATTGTTTATAGATACAACTGCATCACAAAAAGCAAGATATACAGTACCGGCTATGGCACCTACACAAAAGTATATAACAACATTTGAAGGTATTGATGTTGCAGTCGGTTTTTCAAGTATGGAAGATATTATAGGGTACACTTATGATGGTACAATAGATTATGATATGGTGATACTAGATGTTGATTCACTTATGGCATATCAAAATTTTGGGATAGAGCCACTTGATGAACATTGTTTTGTAACAGGATTTGATTTATATTCAATTAGGAGAGGTTTGGAAGTTTTAGAAGGGCTTCCAGCTCCTACAAGAGTATCAAAAATATATTTTACAAAAGATATGTTGCCAGATGAAGATGAATATGTAATGTATTTAAGTCAAGGATTAAAAGTTATTTGGAATGAAGACATAATATATTTTCCTTTTGAAAGAGGAGATCAAAATGTTATAAATACTAACCAAAGATTTGGTAAAATAAAAATTAGAGGTTTAAGCAAAGATTATATAGATGCTTTGGAATTTATAGCAGAAGAAAATTTAGGACTTACAGATGGAGAAGTCAGAAAAGCTATAAAGATTATGGAAAAAGCTTAGAATATACTTTGGAGGAAATAAAATGGCAATAATAAGTTTTTGGAGTGGAGATAAAAAAGAAGCTGGACAAACATTGTCTATGGTTGCAATAGCTACTCAAATGTGTATTGAACATAATATGAGAACACTTATGATTGATGCAACATTTGATGATGATACTTTGGAAAGATGTTTTTGGAAAGTAGGAAGACAAAATATTGCAAGACAATTAAATGCTGGAAAAATAGACTTAGCATCAGGAGCAGAGGGGCTAGTTAGTGCAGTAGCAAGTAATAAAACTTCACCAGAAATAATTTCAAATTATACAAAAATAGTTTTTAAAAATAGATTAGATGTTTTACCAGGTTTGAAGACAAAAATTATGGAAGAGCATGAAAAATCTTTGATGTTATATAAAGATTTATTAACAGCAGCTAATAAATATTATGATTTAGTATTTATAGATTTATCTAAAACATTAAGAAGAGAAACTACAAAAGCACTTCTAGATGCATCTGCTGTTATAATGTACACAATGCCACCTAATTTAAAGAAAATAGACTATTATATAAAATTAAGAGCAGAGCATCCAATTTTAAGAAAAGGAAATGTTATTCCAGTTCTTACAAATTCAGATGCAGAATCTAAATATAATTTAAAAAATGCTCAAAAATACATTGGAGAAAAAACATTAGTAACAGTTCCATATAATACTTTACTTATGGAAGCAGCATCAGAAGCAGGAGTTGCTAATATGTTTTTACAATTAAGACTTTCAAAATCAGCTAATGATAAAAATACTCAATTTTTAAATTCAGTTTCTGATTGTGGAAAGCAATTAATATATAAATTACAAGAATTACAATATAAAGTTTAAAGGAAGGAGCCCTTTAATGAATATTCCAAATTTAATGTTGATGTTCGTAGTACTAGTTACAGTTGTTGTTATTATCTTACATTTTATCAAAAAGAATAAAAACGAATTAGTTGAACAAGCGGTTGATGTTGATGATAAAACATATACTTTGGACAAAATAATCAAATTCGTTAAGAAAAGACTAGATGAAATCACAAAAGTAAACCTTTATGATATTGGTCTTTCAGAAGAAGAGTTAAAAAGAAGAAAGAGCAAAAAGTACGAATTAAAGAAAGCTTTAAAAGGTTGTACTTATGGTGATGTTAATGATAAAAAGTATGTTAAAGAATTAATATATGATTTGCTTTCAAAAGAATATGGTGTTGATGAAACTAATATTTCAAGAATTATTCCTTTTGATACACCATCACTTTTAACAGCACAAGACAAATTTGATATTTTAATTCATGAATATAAAAAGTATTTTGCTTATGAGGCATTAACAGAAATAATTAAAAAATATAACTTAGCTGTATTAAAATATATAGAAGGAGAGTCTAAACCTTGTTATGTTATTACAAATGAAGAAATAGATAACATATATGAACAAGAAAACCTAGAACTTTCTTTTGCAGATAAACTTGAAATTGTTGTACAAAGAATTTATCAACAATATAAAGGATATAGTAGTATAGACGAAGTTAGAGATATGAATATAGATGGTGTATCTGGTGGTGTATCTGGTCTTCCAGAATCATTTTTAAGCCAAGTTGCACAAACTGATGGAGACTATTTAAAACAAGCTATGGAAGCAAAAATTCCAAGAGCTTGCGATAGTATTTGGATATTCTTCCAAGGTAAATCAATTCGTTTAGCATTTCTTTCTTTTGGAACAGAAGCAGAATTAAAAAGAGTATGTCAAAATATTTATAAATATAATAACCCAGGTCAATTATCCGATACAAATGGTTATAAAATCAACGAAATGAAAGATGGTTCTCGTGTCGTTGTTGTTCGTCCAAGTATGTCTGAAACATGGGCATTCTTTGTAAGAAAGTTCGACGTTAAACGTGCTACACTTGAACAAATTGTTAAATTTGATGGTAAAGAAGAAACTATCGAATTACTAAAATTCCTTGTAAAAGGTGCAAGAATTATAGCTCTTACAGGAGAGCAAGGTTGTGGTAAAACAACAATGCTTATGGCTATGATTGAAAATATATATGAAACAATGAACCTTCGTATCACAGAAACTGCATTCGAGCTTCATTTAAGAAAAATTTATCCAACAAGAAATATCTTGTCAATGCGTGAAACTGAAACAATTTCTGGTCAAGAGTGTTTGGACGTTCAAAAGAAAACTGACGGTTCTGTTAATATCATCGGTGAGGTTGCAACTGACCCCGTAGCATCTTGGATGATTCAATCTGCACAGGTTGCATCTAAATTTACATTATTTACTCACCATGCTAAGACATTTCCAAACTTAATAACAGCACTAAGAAACTCAATGTTAAGAGCTGGTACTTTTAAAGATGAAAAAACAGCCGAAGAACAAGTTGTTCAAGTTTTGAACTTTGATATTCACTTACTAAAAGATTTTAGAGGTAGAAGATACATAGAAAGAATTACAGAGTGTATTCCTGTTGAAGAAAAAAATGAATACACATTTGATCATAGAAAAGAAAAAACATTAGAAGGTAAACTTACAAAGTTTATGGATAATGCTACAATTTATTTCTCAAAAACAACAAATAGAGAATTATACAAATATCGTAATATTCTTGAATTTGCTGATGATAGTTATGTTTTAGTAAATCCAATTTCAGAATATAACATTAGAGAAATGAGAAACAACATGGAAGAAAATGATGTTGTTGCATTTGATGCATTTTTAGAGAGAAATTGGGGAATTAAACCACCTAAAATGCCAAACGCTGTTGATAATGAGGCAGATTTAGAATTACATACAGAAGAAACTAAAAAGGTTGTAAATATTGAAAAAGACGAGGAAGATATTCCACAAACAAAAATAGAAGCTCCAGTTCAGGAAGTAGAACAAAGACCAGTTCAAAGAACTACAGAGCCAAGACCAGCTCCAACAAGACCAACTCAAAGATCAGCAGGAACGCAAGGTGGAATTTCTAAAGATGCAATAAAAAGAAGTGTTGGAATTAAGAAACCAGCTGGAGTAGCACCTACAAGACCTGCTACTCAAACACCTACTGAAAGACCAGTAAGAAGACCAGCTTCAGAAAAAACAGTAGAAGAAAATCCTTATAAAACAGATTTAAGTAAATTAAATAATGAAACAGAAGAATAAAAATGAAAGGTGGTGTGCTTAAAAAGTTATGTCTGAACAAATGCTATTATATTTCATGATAGGAACAGGTGGACTATTCTTTGCTATCATAATTGCATATTTCTTGTTACGTAAAAAAATGATGAACAAAGAAACTATGTATGTAGCTTCTTTGGTTGAAGGTACAAAAGAAAGTAGCTTTAGCATGGAAGTTTTTTATCAGAAGTTTTATGTATTCTGTACAAAAATTCCAGGTATAAGAAGATATACTTTAAAAATTAGAAGAAGAATAGAGATTGTAAACCTAGAAGATGAATATTTAACAAGAAAACAAGTTGCACAAGTAATGTTTAAAGCGCTTTTAACAATTGTTCCACTTACAATTGTTGTTATAGTAATGACAAAAACAGATATGATTTTAATGAGTACATTATTACTATTTGAGTTATTCTTTATTGAATCTATTATATCAGGTATGGTAGATAAAATAGATAACCAAATATTAAGAGAGCAAATTAACTTTTTTGCTGAAATTAGACATGCATATCATGAATATAACATGGTTGAAGAAGCAATTTATGAAGTTGCTCAAAATGATGAACTTGAAGTTTCAAGACAAGCAGAAAAGATACATGAAGTTTTAATTTCTGATGATCCTGAAACTGAATTAGAAAAATATTATGATATTGCTCCAAATAGTTTCTTGAAAGAATTTGCTGGAGTATCATATTTAACAAAAGAGTTTGGTGATAGAAAAGATAAAGATGGTGCATCTTTATACCTTAAAAATCTAAATAATATTACACAAGAAATGCAAATTGAAATTTTAAAAAGAGATAAATTAGACTATGTGTTCCAATCTTTATCAATGATTTCAGCTATTCCAATTTTATTTATAGAAGTTGTAAAAAATTGGGCAGTAAGTCAGTTCTCTTTTACATCACAATTTTACAATGGAACACTTGGATTTTATATGCAAGTAGCTTTAATTATAGTTACTTTTTTATGTTACATGCTTACTCGTAAGCTAAAGGATAATGGAAGTGTAAATACTTCTGTTAATGTTGAACATCCATGGCAAGAAAAACTATATAATAAAAAATGGGCAAAAAAATTTGTTGATTATTTCATTCCTAAAGTAGGAACAAAAGAATACAGAAAAATGACATTATTACTTAAAGATTCAGCTTCACCTTTGAAGTTAGAATGGTTTTACATAAATAGACTTGCAACAGCTTTTATATCATTTATAGTCACATTAGTTATTTTAATAGTTGCACATTATATGGCAATAGATTATGTGTATACAGAGCCAACTGCTGACTATAACTTATTAGGTCAAATGAATGAATCCCAAGAGAAAAAGGCAAGAGCTCTTACAGAAGCAGATAATGTTTATTTGGATAAATATAAAGACGATTTAACAATGACTAAAGAACAATTAAAAGAGGAACTTTCAAAAACAGAAGAATATGGTCATGTTTCAGAAGAAGAATTAGAAGAAGCTAATGAAAGAATTTGGGAGAAATTACAAACAGTACAGTCAAGTTATTTAAAATGGTATGAACTTTTACTTGCATGTGTAGTTTGTGTACTTGGTTACTATGGACCAGTTTGGCTTTTAATGTTCTTAAAGAAAATGAGACAAATGGAAATGGAAAATGAAGTAATGCAGTTTCAAACAATTATACTTATGCTTATGAAAATTGAAAGAGTTAACGTTGAAATGATATTAGAATGGCTTGAAAGATATTCTAATATATTTAAAGAACCTATTTCAAAATGTGTGAACAACTTTGAAAGTGGTGCATGGGAGGCGTTAGAAGAATTAAAAGAAGATATATCTTTTGAACAGTTAATTAGAATTGTAGAAAGTTTACAAGCAGCTGTTGAGAAGATTCCGATTAGAGAAGCTTTTGATGAATTAGATACAGAAAGAGCTTACCATCAAGAGAAAAGAAAAGAGTCAAATGAAAGATTAATTTCTAGAAAATCATTAATAGGTAAAGTAGTAGGTTTTGCACCGATGGTTGTATTATTTGTTGCTTACCTAATTATACCACTTTGCGTAATTGGTATGACAAGTATGACAGATGCATTTGCTGAAATGTCTAGTATGATGTAGAGGAGAAGTTTAAATGGAGCATGCTAATATAGCTTTCATGATGGTGGCAGGAATATTATTTGCACTTTTGATATTAAGTTTAGTAGCTTTTGTTTTTAGTACGATAACCACTCTTCCAAATGAGGAGGATATAAATCTTGAAGCTAGTCAAATTGCTACTTTTAACAATGAGTATACAGCATATGACAAAAAAATAATGTATGGTGTAGATGTTATTTCTGTTTTAAATAAGGCAAAAAGTAATAATGATAAGTACATACAAGAATTATTTGTTACTGGTGGAGGATATAATACTGATTTCATTATAGATATACAAGTTACATTAAAACATAATAATCTAGAAGAAAGCATGGTAGTTAGTTTTGTACAGCAAACTAATAAAGGTGTTTCAGAGGTAGATTATACTGGTGCGATTAGTATGAATAGTCAATTAGGACCATATAAGGATGATGCACACCAATATTATTATAAACTTTCAGAAATATCACAGCTTAAAGCTCCATCTAATAATTATCAAGATATGGTATATCCAAGTGGTACTAGATGGAATAATTTAGAGTTTAAAACTCAAACAATTTCAACAACTGTAGCACCAGGAACTTATCATATAATAGGAGCAGATGGAGAAAATCCAGATCCAAATGATAGTGTTGCAACTAAAAATAGACAACTAAAAGAAGATAATACATTAAAACAATTGCTTAGCCAAACTACAGTTATGTCACAAACAATAAAAAATAGAAGTGGTGAGACTTTCTATCCTTATGGTTGGTCACAAGTTGTATGGAAACCAGCAACTTATGATTTAAAAACCAGAAAGTTTAGATGTGTTTCAGATGAGACTGTAACAAGCGAAAAAACAGGTAGAATTGTGAAAATGGTATTTGAAGAAATATAAAAATAGGAGAAAGTTATGGAAAATGCAGTAAAAGCTATGTATATAGCGGGTGCGACTATGATTGCTCTTTTAGTCTTGTCAGCATTAATATACATGTTCCGTAATGGAGCAAGATTAGGGCAAGGATATGAACAAATCCAAATGAACACACAGATAGTAAAATTTAATAGTCAATTCGATTCTTATGCAAAAATTACTAATCAGCTTACATCATCTGCTTATGGATATTCTTTTATTGTAAAAGGAAGTACCGCTTCTGATATTATAACTTGTGCTAATTTAGCAATGAGTGTTAATGAACAAAATGATTTTGATGAAGTAAATAGTATACAAGTTATAGTAGTTTGTGGTGGAGATAAATATGCAGTTTATCCAATTCCAAATCAACCTAAAAATAAATTTATAAAAAATAAATCTTTATCAGATTCAAGAACAAGAACTAACTTTAATGATGATGAATTATTAGATTTTAATGAATTTTTGAAAATGTACAATAATGTTAGAATAGTTGATATTGTAAGTGATAGATTTACATCAGTAGGTGAATCAATATATGAATATTATTTTGATGTAGATAAAGATGAAAATGGTAGTAATCCAGGTCAAGGAATAACATATTCTGAGGTAACTGGAAAAGCTAATAAAATAGTTTTTACAAGAGTTAAAACACAACATTTTGATAATACAGAATATTGGAAATAAACGATAATATTTTGTAATAAAATATTGAAAAAAAATGCTATATAATATATAATATAGATTACGGTGGTAGTATGAAAAAAACATTATCAGTGATTTGTATAATTTTTCTAATTATAATGTTAGTTTTATTTTGGAATTTTAGACAGATTCAAACAGAAAATAGAGCAATAAAAAAGTTTAACTATGATTATGAGTTTTATAATCGAGAAGGACTTTGTGGAATAGATATTACAACAGTTATAAATAAAGCAATAGATAATAATGAAAAATATGAAGTAAAAAAAGATGAAAATAGCTATTATATTCCAGATGAAGAAAATAGCATAAATATAGAAGTAACATTAATAAATAATGAAAAAACATATAAAATGGAAAGAATTAAAGAAGTTGGATTGGAAAGCTTTGTAGAGTTTTTCGGAGAAGTAGAGTTTAAATGTACTAATATAGAATATCATGAAAAAACTGGGAAAATTTCTAAAATGACTTTTGAATCTTTACAAAAATAGTCTTTAATGTTGATATATTGAAAAAAATATATCGTTATACATAAAAATTAAAAGAAAAACTAAGGAGGAAAAATTTATGGAGAACGCTTCAAAAGCACTTATTATTGCAGGTGCAATCTTACTATCTATACTTATCATAGCTATAGGTATGTATATTTATAATAGTTCAACAGATTCAATTTATGGAGCTGCAACACAAATTTCACAACAAGATATTGCAGCATTTAACCGTCAACTTGATATGTATATTGACAGACAAGTTGGTACAAATGTTAGATCTTTAATTACATTAATAGCTTCTATTTGTAAAGAAAATGCAGAAGAAGAAACAAAATTACCTGATTTATATCTTGAATATAAGAGTGGAGAAACAGTTGAAGTTCTACCAACAGTAGCTGATGGTGCTTTACTTCAAGAATTTAATAAAGCTAAATCAAAAGTAGAAGCAAGACATTACTATAATGTAGTTTTCAACACATGTCCTAATTCAGGTTTAATTGATTGTGTTGTAATTGAATATGAAAAAGGAAGTATAGCAGGTGCTGATTTATCAACATTACCTGAAGGAAATGATCATACATAGAAATAACTTTAAACATGTAGTAGGTAAAATATGAAACATTCATTTAAATTTATATATTTAATTGTAATAATAGTAGTAATAGCAATAATAGTAACCTTGGGACTTTTCGTAATGAAAAGTTCCCAAGAATTTACTAGTTCTACTGATTTGAGTTTAACAGATACAAACGAATTTAATAATATTTGGTTATCTTATAAAGGTAAACAACAAGGTTCAATGATAAAAAGGATGATACAAAAAGTTATATCAAATGCAGAAGAAAATGAAAATAATCCATCTATGCTTATAGATATAGCATATAAAATGCATGCTAATGACGAATTTACAGTTATTAATTCTACTAAAAAATTAAATAATGTAGAACAAATGAAAAATATATTATCAGAAATAGATGGTAAACATTATTATATTGTTGAGTTTGTATATGCTAAATCTAAACAAATTTCTGGAATTATTATAAAATATAGTCAAAATGATAAATTTGAAGATTTTATTCCAGATGAACATTAAAAGTTAAAATATTAAAGTAGGAGGGAGTATGGAGAACGCATTAGATGCCATGAAAATGGCTTTTGGTATGGTAGTATTTATAATAGCAATATCTGCTTCAATGTATTTACTAAATACTGTAGCTTCAACTTCTCGAGTACTTTTGTATTATACAGATAAAACAAACTATTTAGATAATATTAATGTAGATGAAAATACAGATATTACTAAAAGAATGGTTAATGTGGAAACTATTATTCCAACTTTGTATAGATACTATAAAGAAAATTTTGCTGTACAAATTTATAACAAGGATGGTAAATTAATTCAAATATTTGATGTAAATATTGAAGGTAAAGTTAGAAGAGCTGCTGGTACAACTACTGTAAAAAGAACTGGTGAGCAAAAAGCATTAATGTCTTTATATGGTGTGCCTAATAGTGTAACTGGTACCCCAGATGAAAATAACCCATATTTGTTTGAAGCACCATGGATTGGGAATACAAGTAAGGACATTAAAACAAGAATAGATTTATTTATTAAAGGCGAATGTGCTTATATAAATGGTACAAAAGTTGATTATAGAGAAAATAACTTATTAAAGAAACATGGAAATTCACAATTTGAAGAAGAATTTATTGAATATGCATACAAAGGAGATACTATTAGTGTAGGTGAAGGTGATGGAACAGAGACAATTACTGGAAATTCAAAACCTGAAACAAAAATAGTAATAATTTATAGAGAAATAGAACCATAATAAGGAGGAAAGTATGAGTGATACTTTAATTACCGTCGTAGCAATATTACTTGCTGCAATATTAATGTTTGTATTCCCACTAATGTCAGTAGCAGAAAGAACAGATGATATGTCTTCACTTTCAGTACAAACAGCAACAACAGAATTTGTAGATAATTCAAGAGCTGTTGGAAAAATAACTTTGGACAATTATCAAAAATTAGTTAGTACATTACAGGCTACTGGAAATACTTATGATATTGAAATAGAAATAAAGATATTAGATGAAAATGTTGGAAAAAAATCAGCATGGACATCAGGAACTGTCATTGGTGAAAATATTTATTACTCTGTTTATACTGCACAAATTATGGAAGTTCTTACAGCAGAAAATGGAACATCTACATATAATATGTCTGAAGGAGATATTATATCTGTAAGTGTTAAAAATACAAATAAAACAATGGCACAAACAATTAGAGGAGCTTTCTATTCAATTTCAGGAAAAGACACATATCAAATTTCTGCTCAACATTCAGGAATTGTTACAGCAACAGGTTCAAACTAATAATAAAAATTAAGGGTGGAAAAAATTCCACCTTTATTAGTATATAAAAAGGAAAAAAGTGAATGAAAATACAAAGTTTAGCAGTAATATTTGCAATTATTGTACTTCCAATTATTATAATACTTTCGTATTATATTCATGGACAAATAGACACAATTGCATTACAAATTGCTTATGATACTAAGTTAATAGATTCAACACATGATGCAATGGCATCTTTTGAGATTAATACAGCAAATGAAAATTTATCTTCTGTTGCAGATTCTTTAAGAAGTATAATAGAGGCATCAACTAATGTATTTTTTAATACATTAGCGACTAATTTTGGTATTTCTAATGCTGGAAATGCAGCAGTAGATTCTTATATACCAGCTATTTTATATACTTTATATGATGGATACTATATATATTCTCCTACAAGAAATCCTACAATACTTACTTATAATGGTGATGATATAGTATATGTGGGAGATAGAGGAGTAACTTTCCAGGGAGAACAAAGTTATGTAAATGAAAATGGTAAAACTGTAAATTTTGGTGTATATTCATTTAATCAAAGTGAATATGCTAAAGAAAAAGATGATGATCTTACTAATAATGAGTCTGAAGATGCTAGAAATATAAGACAAAATACGTTATATGATAGTTTACCGAATAGTATAAAATATGAATATGGACAGATGTTATATCAAAATGAAGATGGCACATATAGTGCTATGGTTCATATAAATGCTAATAATCCAGGTGCAGGAAATAATACAAAATATAATCAAGATCACGTGCTAAAATCATATATGCCATATTCTGCAAGATATACAAGAGCTGGTGTTTTTGATGTAACAATAAATTATACATTAGATAATTATTTAACAGTTGAAGGAAATATTGGTTCGACAGGTAATGAAGTTTATTTTTCTAAAACTGGATATTTAATTTCTAAAGATACTGTTACTTCAATAGATGTTGGAGGAATTACAGATATTTTAACTTACAATGAACAAACAGCTGAAGAAATGATTTTGTCAGGTGAAAATGATATAACTTTAAAAATAAATCCGATTATGGAAAATAATCAAAGAATTTCTACAACAGGACATGATATTACAATAACTTATAATACAGTAGATGCTGATGGACTAAGTTATACAGAAATAAGAGAAAGATTAACTAAATTATATGAAGAACAAGATGCTAATCTAGATGAAATTAGAAGATTAGAATCTGCAGCACAAAATTTAAGTGCAATATGTTATTATGTAAAAGCACAAATTTTTTCAAATTGGATATATGATAATTTAGGTGGAACAGAAGCTTTACCTGGTAATGGAATAAGAGCGTCAGATATTTCAGATGAAATTGCAAATTTAAACGATACAATATATACAACAGATAGTAATTTTGATGTATTCCACAAATTTAAGACGTATGATGCATCTGGAAACTTAGAATATCAAGATCAAACTATAATATTTGATACTTCAACTAATCCAGAACTTGTAGATTCACCTTTTACTACACATAAATTAGATGTAGTAAGAAATAATATTCAATATAATTTGAACTTAGCGATTTCTAATTATAATCAAATGTTAAGAGCAAGAAATGTTCAAATGCCAGTTATTGCAGATAGTGAATGGTATCACATTCTTACAAGAGTTTCTATTGTTTCATTTATGCAAGGTTTAAATTGTGGAATGAAAAATTATAATAATTACGCAATTGCTTCAAGTACGAATAATGAGATTTCAGTTATTCCGACTGAAATATATTATACTTATAGAGAACAGTATAATTCAGCAGAGATTACAGATGAATATCATAGAATTGATTGTGACAAGTTACTTGCAACAGATGAGGCAGGAAATGAAAAACAATATATTTCTTTTAAATCTAAAGAAGTAAAATATGATAAAATTTTTGATAAAACATCAAGAAAATATTTATATGACCATAGAAATGTGGGATGTTATAGATGTGCTATTGCAAGCAACTATGAAAAAGATGTATATGACAGTAATGGAAATCCAGCAAGAGGATATAGTGATGATGTACAAATTTCATTATTAGATCCAGTAAAGCAAAAAGCATATTATATTGCAATAGGAAAAGAAAGACAAAATCTATATAAGACAAATGCAATTACAGATTCAAATGGATATGAAGTTATATACAATTCATCAGTAGTAAATGGAGAAGAAATATCTTTACCAGGAAATGGTTCTAGAGCTACAATTGTAAGTGGTGTAAATTCTAAACGACCAATATCTGAAGTTAGAGAAATTGAAGTAACACTTGGTAGTTTAAAAGGTAGTGATAGTGCAACAACTACAGTTAATTTGAGATTAATTGTAAATGGTCAAACAATAGACTATCCAGTTGTATTTAATTTAGATCAAGAAAAACCACAAACAATGGTTGTTCCAATACATTTAGATAACACTTCAAACGTAAATACAATTGAGATTATGAAGATTGACACAGATGATAGTGTGACAGCTAAAAAATTAAATGCAAGAATAGTTTATGAATAGAGCAGGCTGATTTATATATTAATTTTAATATTATAAAATACAGAAAAATGGCAATAATAATCTTATGAAAAAATTATTAGATTATATAGCCATTTTCTTTTTGTTTATAATTTATTCATATTTTGTATGTATTTCAAATATTCCAAATGAAGTTATACTATTATCTGGGGAGAAATTAAACATTAAAACTCTTTGGGGAATTGAAACAACAGAAATTAGTACAGTTTCAAATGAGAATGTAAACAAATCAAATATAGAGGTGAGTCTTTTTGGATTAGCTACTATAAAGAATATAGATGCAACAATTTTAGAAGATTATGAAGTTGTGCCTTTAGGTAAAGTTATAGGATTGAAATTATATACAAATGGAATTTTAATTGTAGGCATGTCCGAAATAGAAGATTCAAGTAATTCTTTAGTAAAGCCTTTTGATAATTTAGATATAAAAGAAGGGGATACAATTATAAAAGTGAATGATACAGAAATTTCTTCTATTGAAAATTTAAAAACGGAAGTAAACAAATCAAAAGGCAGAAATTTGGATTTAACTTTATTAAGGGATGGAACTATACTTACTGCTAATATAAAACCCGTCAGGACTAAAAATAATGAATACAAACTGGGGTTGTGGGTAAAGGATGCAGCAACTGGAGTAGGAACAGCTAGTTTTTATGAACCAGAGAGTCAAAAGTTTGCAGCTTTGGGACATGGAATTACTGATAATGATACAGGAAAGCTAATAAATATTGATTTTGGAGAAGTAGTAACTTCTAAAATTGTTTCTATAACAAAATCTGAGCATGGCAAAGCAGGAGAAATAAAAGGTGCAATAGGTAGGCAACCAACAATTGGAGAAGTAACAAAAAATACAGATTTTGGAATTTATGGAAAAATAAATAATATGTCTTTGCTTAATATGGGAAGTAGACAAAGTGTAAAAGTTGCATTAAGAAATGAAATACAAAGAGGAGACGCAGAAATGTTATGTACTTTGGAAGATGGGATTACAAAAAGTTATAAAATTAAAATTGAAGAAATTTATTATGATAATGATTTTAATAACAAAAGTATGTTAATTGAAGTGGATGATGAAGAACTATTAAAAAAGACTGGTGGAATAGTAAGAGGACTTTCTGGTTCTCCAATTATTCAAAATGGTAAATTTATTCGGTGCAGTTACCAATGTTTTAGTAAGTGAACCCAAAAAAGGTTATGCTATTTTTGGAGATATTATGATAAAAGAAATATTAGAATAGAAATAAAAAATCCTATTTGTGAATTAATTCATAAATAGGATTTAATTTTAATTTGCATTTGTTATTGGTGTTTTTACAATTTGAGAAGCTAAGTTTGTTATTGTTCCTGCACCAAGTGTTAAGACTAAATCATTAGGCTGTGCATTTTTTCTAATATATTGTGCAACATCTTCAAAATTTGGCATATAAAGTGCTTGTTTTCCATTTGCAATTATTTTATTAACTAAGTCTTTTGAAGAGATATTTATAGTGTTTTGTTCACGAGCTGCATATATATCTACAAGAATGATATTATCAAAGTTTTCTAAAACTTTTGCAAAAGCATCTAAATGTGTTTTTGTTCTACTATATGTATGTGGTTGAAAGATTACCCATGATTTATTGTATTTTTTATTTTTAATTGCATTTGCAGTTGCTAAGATTTCAGTAGGGTGATGACCATAATCATCAAATACAGAAAAATCATTATACGAACCCTTATATTCTAAACGGCGTTCTGCACCAGTAAAATTTTTTAATGCATGTGCAATTGTTTTTGTATCAACATTATAAAAATCGCATACAGCAGTACAAGCAAGAGCATTTAAGATATTATGTTTTCCAGCGACTGACAAAGAAATTGTTTCAAAAAATTCTTTATTTTTATATATATCAAAAGTAGGAAAACCATTATTATCAAAAATAATATTTTTTGCAATATAATTTGCATTTTTATTTTCTATTCCAAAAGTTACAAATTGACCACGAGTGACTTTTTGTAGACTTAAACAATTTTTATCATCAGCATTTGTAACTACTAATTCACTTTCAGAAGGAATTGAAGCAAATTCTTTAAATGCCTTTAAAATATTGTCAAAACTTTTGTAAAAATCTAAATGATCATTATCAATGTTTAATATTACTTCTGTATTAGGAACAAATTTTAAAAAATTTGCTTTATATTCACAAGATTCTAGTATAAAATAATCACTATTTCCAACACGATAATTGCCGTTAATATTTTTTAAAATAGCACCAACTTGAATAGTAGGATCTTTTTCAGCTTCTACAAAACATACAGAAATCATAGAAGTTGTAGTTGTTTTTCCATGAGTTCCTGATATACAAATAGTTTGTTTATAAAGTTTTGTAAGCCAACCGACAAATTCTCCACGACCAACTAATTGTATATTGTTTTCATTAGCTAAAATTATTTCTGGATCATCATCTTTTATAGCGGCAGAGTAAACAATTAAATCTGCTTTTTTAGAATTTTTGAAATCATGACCAATTGTGATTTCTGCACCATGGGAAATTAATCTATCAGTAATTTCACTGGAAGTGGCATCAGAACCAGTAACAGTAAACCCCCAATTTAGTAATGTTTCGGCAATTGCACTCATACTAATTCCACCAATACCAATTAGGTGAATATGTTTATATTTTTTTAAATCGTTTAATGTAATATCCAATTTTTGCCTCCAAGCTGTAATATTTCTTTGATATTATATACTTTTCCAACTGGTTTTTCAACCAAAAAACATAAAAAAGTTATAATAATACATTATATTATTATAGAAAAAATATATACAAAAAAATTTTTAGAAAATTTTTAAAAATATTGTAAAAAATAGAAGGAAAAAAAATATTTTTGGCGAATATATTATATGTACATAATAAAAAATATATGTATAAAAATACGATAAGAAAGAGGTGCTTAATACAATGCAAATAACAGATGTACGTTTAAGAAAAGTAAATTCAGAAAACAGAATGAAAGCTGTTGCTTCTGTAACATTCGATGACGAATTCGTAATTCACGATATTAAAGTTATCGAAAGCCAAAATGGATTATTCATAGCTATGCCAAGTAGAAAAACTCCAAACGGAGAATTCAAAGATATAGCTCATCCAATCAACGCTGATACTAGAGAAAAAATTCAAAAAGCTATTTTAGAAGCTTATGAAGCTCCAGAAACAGAATCAGCAGAATAATATAGATTTAAAATATGTTATTAAAAAAGAGCATTTGTAAAAATGCTCTTTTTTTTCTTTTATTTAAGAATATCTAATTTCATGATAAGTTTTATATACTTTTTGTATTACAGAAAGTATCATACAAACAATAAGATATACAATGCCACTAAGTTCCATATTCCAGAAAAATTCAGAAAGACCAAATTTAATTTCTTCACTATTAGCAATAGCTGTATATACATCTGATAACATTAATAATATACAAACCACAATTAATCCTAAGAATAGAGAAATTGCAAGTTTAACAGTTTTAAATTCAGATATAAAAATGAAAAATATAATATTACCAAGTGCAAATCCAGCAATTAATGAAAAAAGAAAATTCTGAATTATTGAAACGCTTGAATAGTGTGATATAGCTTTGTAATATAAAATGCCAAGTGCAGGATATTCGTTACCATTTTTGCTTTTTAAATCAGTTATTTGAGTTTCTAAATTAGTTTCTAATTGTTTTCCAACAGAAACAACCGATTCAGCAGTAGGGTTTGCATTTATTTGTGCTTGTGCAAGATAAGAATGGTTATATTTAAAAAATCCAATAATACTAACTATAAAATTTATAGCTAAAATACTAAAAAATATACATAATAAATATTTAAAAAATTTATTCATATTAAATAATCTCCTTAAAAATAAGATATTTTCAATTATATCATTTATGAAAAAAAAGTCAATTAATAGAGATTGTAATATGTTTTGTAAACTTAGAGGCACTTGCAAAAATTGCTTTATTTATAATAATATGGTATAATAAAATTAGGATTTTTGTTCTTATAAAAAAATACATTGCATAGATTATATATGCAATTTGAAAAAAGGAGAGTTTTTATGACAGAAAAGTACAAAGTACATCGGGTGCTGAGGAGAAGAAACTTGACGTTCAAGCAAAGGAAAGCAAGACGGCGTAGAAGACGTATAATAAAATTATGGTGTGCCAGAATAATTGCTTGTACTATGTTAATAGGGGCAATTGGTACTATCATTTTATTATTGTGCAGGATAAAATCGCTTATTGCACCAAATGAGCCAAAAGTTGAGAAGATTGCGTTATATGTTCCAACTATACCAGTTTCAAGTGCATCAATCGAGATCCAAATCGATGATATGATATCAAGAAAGGAAATCGAGAAGGTGTATGAGGAAGAGACAAGTGAGCAAATTACAGAGGAGGAAATCATTGAAGAAGTAGAGCAAATTGTAGCTTGCATTTCACCTTATGAACCTGGTGCTGTGTATTATTATAATCTTACTTATGAGGAAAAGGTGTACATAGCAAAAGTAGTATATGCAGAATCACGTGGTGAATGTTTTGAAGGTCAGGTTGCTGTGGCATGTGTCATATTGAATCGGTATTATTCAGATGATCCATTCTTTGAAAATGACAGTATTTATAGTGTTGTGACACAAGGATCGCAATTTGCACCGATTGATGATGTTACAGATGAAGATTTGGCAGCGTATCCGAATTGTATGGAAGCCGTCGAACAAGCATGTTTAGGATGGGATCCTACAAGACAAAAATTTGAGGAAGGAGCTTTATATTTTTTCGAACCCAATGGAGTTGAGGGTTACCAAAAAGAGATTAGAGAGAATATCGATATCTTACAAATAGGTAATCATTATTTTCATTTCGACTTTGAGAAGGTAGAGAAATAAAAATCGAATTTTTGAAAAATAAGTTAAGTATTTATACCAAATAGTATGCTTAGCTTATTTTTTTTGTAAAAAAATAAAAAAGTAGTTGACAAATAAAAATATAAATTGTATAATAGCTTATGTCAGTTGAAGAATTGACATGCCAGTAAATGCAGATGTGGCGGAACTGGCAGACGCACAGGACTTAAAATCCTGCGGTTGAATAAACCGTGCCGGTTCGATTCCGGCCATCTGCACCAAAACCATTGAAATTTAACCAATTTCAGTGGTTTTTATTTTTATCTAAAAGTATTTGTAAACATTGATATTACTGCATTTTATCATTTTTCGTTATTCAACCTATTTTCAAAATTATTCAAAAATATTCGTTGTTTTTTCACTTCTGCACACAATATGCACACACGATTTGCACACAAAATAATCTTTGAAACTATATTGAAATATACTGTTACAAATTTCGGTCAAAAAATTTCGTGCACACACAATTTTATAATATGCACACATAAAATATGCTATAAAAATTGATAAATAATTGAATATATGATACTATGTAATTGTTAGACAAATAGTAAGTTATCGCTGAGGTTGGTTTAAATGGAGATGATATAATGAATCAAATTTTAATTGTAGAAGATAATAAAGAAATAGCAGAAAATCTAAGCATTTTACTTAAAGAAAATGGATTTTCAATAAAAACTATATCGAAACAAGCAGAATTAGAAAAGATTTTAGAAGAAAATATATTTGATTTGGTACTTTTAGATTTAATCTTACCAGATGGTAATGGTTATTCTATTTGTACTACAATAAAAAATAAAATGGATATACCTATTATTATACTTACTGCTATGAAAGATGAGTATAGCATTGTAACAGGATTTGATGTTGGCGCAGATGACTATATATCAAAACCATTTAAGCCATTAGAGCTTATTTCAAGAATAAAAAATCAATTAAGAAGATATAAAAAATCTCCATCAATATTTAAAATCTCTAATATAAAAGTAGATGCTATAAAAGGTAGTGTATTAAAAAATGATAAAGAAATTATATTGTCAGCATTAGAATATAGACTACTTTTAGTATTTATAAATCATCAAGGGGAAATCATGACAAGAAACAGATTATTAGAGGAAATCTGGGATGTATCAGGAGAATTTGTAAATGATAATACTTTAACTGTTTATATAAAAAGATTAAGAGAAAAAATAGAAGATAATCCTACAAATCCTACTATAATAAAAACAATTAGAGGAATAGGATATAAGATTGGAGAATAATGTGAGTTTTTTTAGAAATGATGAAATAAAGAAACAAATAATTATATATATCATTTTAAATACTATTGTGTTTTTAGTAGCATTATTTAGTAACAGTATTTGCTCAATATATGTTGTATTAGTATGTTTTACAATTGAATTTATATCACTATATTTTACTAAAAAAAGGTATAATGATATTAGTGAACTAACCTATAAAATAGATAAAATATTACATAATAATGATTATACAAATTTTAATGTAAATAAAGAAGGGGAACTTGCAGTTTTAAATAGCGAAATCTATAAAATGACAGTTAGACTAAGAGAACAAGCAGAAAGACTGATAAAAGAGAAAAACTATCTAAAAGATTATATGGCAGACATATCTCACCAAGTTAGAACACCAATGACTTCAATAAAAATAATGCTAACAAGATTATCGAAGCAAGAATTAACTAATGAAGAACAATTTGAATTTATAAAAGAAATAAATAAACTATTATCTCGAATTGAGTGGCTAATTACGGCACTATTGGAAGTGGCACAATTAGAGTCTGGTATAGTAGAATTAAAAAAAGAAAACATAAGCATAGTAAAAGTGATAAATAAGGCATTAGAGCCATTGAAAATTCAAGCAGAGCTTAAAAATGTAGCAATAGATTTAAATATTGAGGAAAGCAGCAATTACAAAGGAGATTATTATTGGCAAATAGAGGCAATTTCAAATATATTAAAGAATTGCATAGAGCATTCAGAAAATGGAGGAACTATTGAAATTATTTCAAAAGAAAATCCTATATATATAGAAATAGTGATAAAAGATAATGGAAACGGAATTTGTGAAGAAGACCTACCACATTTGTTTGAGAGATTTTATAAAGGAAGAAATAGAAGTAATGAAAGCATAGGAATAGGACTTTATCTTACAAAAATGATTATAACAAAGCAAAATGGAGTTATTACTGCTAAGAATAGGGAAAGTAAAGGTGCAGAATTTAATATTAAATTTTACAACGAAACATAATGTAAAAAAAGCATAATGTTTCGTTTTTTACATATTGAGAGTAAAAGTGACATATTTGTAATAATAAAGTCACGGATATGTCACTAGGATTATGATATATTAAAAAATGAGGAGGTAATCTATATGGAAATATTAAAAGTAGAAAACTTGACTAAAATTTATAAAGGAGAAAATGAAGTTGTTGCATTAAATAATGTTTCGTTTTCAGTACAAAAAGGAGAATTTGTAGCAATAGTAGGACAATCTGGTTCAGGAAAATCAACACTTTTACATTTGTTAGGAGGAGTGGATATTCCTACTTCTCGGCAAAATTTATGTTGATAACAAGGGAATCTATGCTAAAAGCGAAGAAGAACTTGCAATTTTTAGACGCCGTAATGTTGGACTTATTTATCAATTTTATAACTTGATACCAATATTAAATGTTTATGAAAATATGGTTTTGCCACTTAAATTAGATAAGCAAAAAATAAATGAGGACAGAGTAAAAGAATTATTAGATATGCTAGGATTAAGCAATCGTGTAAATCATTTGCCAAATCAATTATCTGGAGGACAACAACAAAGAGTAGCCATTCGGTAGAGCTCTTATAAATGCACCATCTATAATTCTAGCAGATGAGCCAACAGGAAATCTTGATAGGAAAAATGGTCAAGAAATAATGGAAATTTTAAAATATTCCAATAAAAAATATAATCAAACTTTAATTTTAATAACACACGATGAAAGTATAGCACTACAAGCAGATAGAATTATTAGAATAGAAGATGGCAAAATAGTGTCAGATGGAAAGAATATGAAAGTATAGGAGGATTTGTAATGATTAAAGAATATTTGATAAGCCATATAAAGAATAACAAAAATACAAGTATTTCAATAGTAATAATATCATTTTTTGCTTCTTTACTTTTGTCAGTATTATGTGGAGCTTTTTATAATTTATTTGCATATGATATGCAAGCAGGAAAAACATATGGTATCGGAGAAAATGTTGCTAGTATAGTTATAATGGGAGGAGCATCATTATCTTTGATTTTAATGATACATAATGTTTTCTTAACTTCAATGAGTTCAAGAATGCATCAGTTAGGAATACTTAAAAGTGTAGGTGCAACTCCAAAGCAAATTAAAGCTATTCTAAAATATGAGATAATACTATTAAGTATACCTGCAATAGTAATTGGTGCTATTGTAGGTATAGGTGGAACTTATTTATTTATGCAAATTGCGATAAAGTCAACGGAGTTTGCAAGAGATTATGAACTACATTTTCAATATAATATTTTAGTTTTGATTATATCAATATTAGCTTCTTTGATAACTGTATGGATTTCATCATCTATACCAGCAAGAAAGATAAGTAAAATATCAGTAATGAATGCTATATTTTATAGAGAAAATACTAAAATAAAAAGAATGAAAAAATTTAGTATTAGTTCTAAAATAATGGGTGTTGAGGGAGAACTTGCAAGAAAATCTATTTATTCAAGAAGAAAAAGTTTTCGTACAGCCTCTCGTTCTTTTATGTTTTCGGCACTAGCACTAATTACATTTCTTAATTTTGAAGCAGTTTCAGATCTTTCTACAAATAAAACTTTTTTTGAGAGATATAGAGATAAATGGGATATAATGTTTTTAATTCCAGAAACAAATAATAGAAATGAACTTATAGAAGAAATAAGAAATATGGATAATGTGAAAGAGTGTATAGGCTATAAAAAATATAATTTTTATGCTCAAATTAGTACAGATTATTTAAGTAATGATGCAAAAGAAGTAGGAGGCTTAGATGTTATAAGTGAAAAAATAAAGAAAAATGAAAATGGAAGTTATAAAATAGGAGTTCCTATTATTGCACTTGATAATACAAGTTTTAATAACTACTATAAGAGTTTGGAAAAAAACGTAAAAGGAAATCCGGCATTAGAAGGAAAATGTATTGCAATAAACAAACTATGGAAAAGTAAAAATCATAACTTAGAGGGAGAGTATATTCCATATTTAAAAGAAAATGATAATTTAGAATTGAAATTATTTGAAAAAGAAAACGAGTCTAAAAGTTATAATATAAGTGTAACAAACTATGCAGAGGAATTACCAAAACTAAAAGAAGAATACAATAGGCACGAATGTGAATTTGTTTTAATTATAAGTGAAGATTATGCAAATAAAATAAATAAAGATATTATGACAGGTCAAACATATTTTAATATTAAATTAGATGATGTAGAGCAAATAGATAATATACAAGCAGAGATAGAAGAAAAAATTTCTGGATTAGAATATAGAATACAAAATAGAATCAATGAAGAAATATCAGATAAAAATGAAAGAAAAGGAATGATAATAATAATAGAAATATTTGCAGGAATACTAGCTTGTATTGGACTTGCAAATGTATTTTCAAATTCGCTTGGACAAATTGTTCAAAGGAAAAGAGAATTTGCAAGATATATGTCTATTGGATTATCACCTAAAGGAATGAGAAAAATCCTAATATATGAAGATTTAATAATAAGCTTAAAGCCAATCATAATTAGCATAGTCATAAATATTCCAATAGTTTTATTCTTTCTAAATGCAAGTCAAATGCTAATTAAAGATTATTTAACTAATATGCCAATTATACCGATTTTAGTATACACAATGTTTATTTTAATATTTACAAGTGTAGCTTACTATATAGGTGGAAAGAAAATTTTAAATAAAAATATTATGGAACAATTAAAGGATGATACTTTATATTAAGAAATGTAATTAAAAAATTAGGAGGTATTTTATTTGAAACAGTTATTTATCGAAGAAGTTACGAGTAAAACTATGTTCTTCTTAGAGAATAACCAAAGAATAAAATTAAAAGAAATACTGACAGAAATATGTTTAAATTATCAAATTACAATAATAGAACAAACTGTAAAACAAGAAACACAAAAGAATAATGAAGAAATATTAAATAAGTTTATATCATCTAAAGAAATTGAAGGCTGTTCTACTAGAACTTTAAATTATTATAAAGATAATATAACCAAAATGTTAGATACAATAAATCTTCCAATAGATGAAATTACTACTGAAATATTAAGAAACTATTTATCAGATTATAAAAGTAATTCAAGTGCTGGTATGGTAACAATAGACAATATAAGAAGGACATTATCAAGTTTCTTTGCTTGGTTAGAAAATGAAGATTATATTGTTAAAAGTCCAGTTAGAAGGATTCACAAAGTAAAAGCAACTAAAAAAGTTAAAGAAACATTTACAGATGAGAACTTAGAAAAGTTAAGAGATACTTGTTCAAATGTGAGAGATTTAGCAATATTAGAACTATTAATATCAACTGGTATGAGAGTTGGAGAATTAACTAGATTAAATATAGCAGACATGAATTTTCAAGAAAGAAGTTGTATTGTTCTAGGAAAAGGAAATAGTGAAAGAGAAGTTTATTTTAGTGCAAAAAGTAAAATGTATATTAAGAAATATTTGGAAACAAGAAATGATAATAATGAAGCACTATTTGTATCGCTTATAAAACCTTATAACAGATTAGGAATATCAGGAATTGAAATTGCTATTAGAAATTTAGGAAGAGAAGCAAATATAAATAAAGTACATCCACATAAATTTAGAAGAACAATGGCAACTATGGCTATTGATAAAGGAATGCCAATTGAACAAGTACAAAAGTTATTAGGACATATAAAAATAGATACTACAATGGAATATGCTATGGTTAACCAAAACAATGTAAAAAATTCGCATAGAAAATATATAACATAAATGTAACTAAAAATGTTGACATTGCAATTATTTTGTTATAAAATACAAACAACAGTTTTGACATAGAAAAAGAAATAAGTATAGATTGGAGAGATTTATTTGAGAAAAAGCAAGGAAGATAGTCTTATTCGTTCAAGTACAGCTGAATACTTAACATACATAGCAGCAACTGGAGATAATCCAGAGGCAATAGAAGTTAGATATGAAGATGAAAATATTTGGCTAACACAAAAGATGCTAGCTACTGTTTATGGCGTTGAATTAAATACAATAAATTATCATATAAAGAAAATATATGAAGATAAAGAATTAACCGAAGATTCAACTATTCGAAATTTTCGAATAGTTCAAAAAGAAGGAAATAGAGAAGTTTCAAGAAACATTGCTCACTATAATTTGCAAATGATAATTGCAATTGGATTTAAAGTTGATAATGAAAAAGCAATTCAGTTTAGAAAATGGGCTAATCAAATAATTAAGGATTATACTATAAAAGGTTGGGTAATGGATGATGAACGTTTGAAAAATGGGGGTTCAATTTTAACTGAAAAATATTTTGAAGAACAATTAGAAAGAATAAGAGAAATACGTATGTCAGAAAGAAAATTTTATCAAAAGATTACTGACATTTATGCTACATCAATAGACTATGATAAAACAGCAAAATCAACAATTAGATTTTTTACTTCTGTTCAAAATAAATTACATTATGCTGTTTCAGGAAATACAGCTGCAGAAATCATTTATAATAGAGCAGACCATAAAAAAGAAAATATGGGACTAACATCTTGGAATGGAGCACCAAGTAGCAAAATACATAAATATGATATAGTTATTGCAAAAAATTATTTATCAGAAAATGAAATTGGACAACTTGAAAGATTGGTTTCAGCATATTTAGATTTAGCAGAAATGCAAGCAATAAGACATATCCCAATGACAATGGCAGACTGGGAAGAACGATTAAATGGCTTCTTAACACTATGGGATCATAATATTTTGCAGGATAATGGAAAAATATCAGCTGAAATGGCAAAATTACATGCTGAAACAGAATTTGAAAAATATAGAGTTATACAAGATAAAAATTATATTTCGGACTTTGATGAACTATTAACTGAAACAAAAAATCTAAATAACATCTAAGCGACAACTTACAATTTTTTAAAATAATTACTTGACTATGCCCTTACAGGTTAGCTTACAATTATAACAGAGGTGGTTATAATGTTAATAAATGAAGT
>ERZ777011.186-NODE-186-length-101361-cov-13.272590_pt1 | contig 101361 bp, 75 predicted proteins | sample MGYA00374964_ERZ777011 | MGnify/ENA primary metagenome ERZ777011 (study PRJEB29310, sample SAMD00008975) | mouse gut metagenome | study: EMG produced TPA metagenomics assembly of the Metagenome analysis of fecal microbiota from mouse which was promoted... | reverse complement strand
ACCTCACTACAAGCCAAAATTAGATATCTTCAAATTTTTGTCATGTACTTAGTTATTAATTAAAAATGTACTGTGAAATGCAAAATTAATCAAATTTTCACAAATTCGTTATAATTTTCTCAAAAAATGCAACTTTTTAACATTTTCCTGCCGTTTTTCCTTCTTTTTTGGGTGTTTTGGTGCTGTTGAGGGCTTTAAAGTCATTAAGGACATTAAGGTCTTTAAGGACACAAGCCGTGATCTCGGTGCATTGCGTCTCCGTTAGGAGACAAATATTGTAGCGCGGGGCGACAGCCCCGGGGGGCGTGGATGTTATTTATTAGGGTGGTGGAGCGGAGCCTGCCGGAGCGTTCGATAACGCCAACCGTGGTGCAGAACGCTACGCTGCCGCTCGCTCCAATACCGGGATGGACCAATTTCAACATACCGGGGGTTACGCTATCGCTTCACCCCCGGCTACATTCTTGAATCGCTACGCGATTCCATGCACCGCATTTTCGGCTTGTGCCACTTTAAGGTCGTTAACGACATTAACGACATTAACGACATAAACGACATTAAGGGGGTGGGATAAAAAAGCCTCCCGTGGATTACGGGAGGCTCTTTCCTATAACTATAAGGGAGGAGGGAATCAGAAGCGTACTTTCACAGCGCCCTTGGTGGTGATGCGGATGTAGACGCGGCCGCTCTGCGGGTCGGCCACCTCGTAGCCTTGGATGTCGAAGTAGCGGGGCGTGCCGTCTTCGATGGCTTCGGCGTCGTCGATGCCGGTCTGCACCTGATAGGGGAGGGCGGCAAGTGAGTAGGCGGTGTAGCGGTCGGCATGGTAGGCGTCGGGCACAGCGGAGTAGTCCTTGTCGGGAGCCTCGGCGCTTACTATCTCAGAGCCGCGCTTTGCCGGGTCGTCGTCGCGCTTGGGATAAGCGGCGATGTATTCGAGCTGGACGCCGTAGCGCAGGTCCATCTTCCAGCTCCACACGCCGTCGATGTCTTGCGATGTGTCGTAGAGCGAGTAGTTGGCCTCGAAGGCATAGGTGTTGTGCTCGTTGCCGGTCTTGCGTTCCACCACATGCCAGTAGGAGGGTATGTTGCCGCTCTCGACGATTTCACGGAAGAGCTCTTCGGTGACTTCGGGGTCGCCGGCGTCGATGCGTTCTTTTTCATCCCATGCCCATACGGTGTAGTTGTGGGGCATGTCGGGCATCGTCTCGTTGATGGCGGGCGAGGTCCAGTCGACGTCGGCGGTGATGATGCGTCCGTCGTCGGAGTGGTTTACAAATTCGGCGTCGATGGTCACGTCGGCCTCGGGAATCGAGTAGTTTACGGTCACGTCGTTGGCGGGGTTGGATGTGCCGCTGCCCACCGACATTGTGGCGCTGATTTTGTCTACGGTGTTGGCGTCGACAAGGAAGGGTATTTCCACCTGCACGAGGTTTTCGTCGTGGTTGAGGTAGATTTCCTCGGAGGCGTTGTCTTCGTCGAAACGCTGGATGTTGACCACGATGGGCTGCCAGGAGTCGTCGGCGCCTTCGGGCTTGCGGGTGCGGGCGGTGCCGGTCATGATGAGGTTGCCCTTTTCGTCGCGTTTGAAGGAGCCGTCGTCGTTCTTTTCATAGTCGACATAGAAGCGTTCGTCGATTTTCTGCGAGCCGTCGGGGTTGCCGTCGGCGTCCTTGTAGGAAATCTCGATCGACACGGTGAAATAGCGTTCGCCTTCGGGAAGGTTGGCGAGGTCGGAGTCGGAATAGGGGGTCTGGAGCGTGACGACGGATACGGGATACACCACGTTTTCTTCCGCACGGTCGGGGTTGGGCGATGTGAGCTTGTCGGACACGGCGGTCATCACGGGCACGTTGGCTTTGATCATGAAGCGGGCGTTGTCGTAGTTGGTGGCTATGACGATGCGGCTGTAATCAACCTTGGTGCGGCCGAGGATTACGCCGCCGGGCACGTTGTAGCCCGAGCCTTCGTTTTCGTAGAAGTCCTTGAAGGTGTCTTTGTTCTCGCCGTTTTTGATGAGCTCGAGAAGCATGGGATATGACGATGTGTGCACAAGTCCGCCGAGGATGTTGCCGGAATGGTCGGTGTCGGCAGCGTCTTCGGGACGGCCGCCGAAGATGTTGAATCGGTGGTTGTCGCGGATTTTTGTGAACGTGTTGCCGCTTTTGGCCGACTGGGCCACAACGTCGAAGCGGGCCGCGAGACGCTGTCCTGCGTAGTAGTAGGAATACTTGGAGGGCAGGAGCACGTCGGCGTTGTCGCCGCCCCAGTACTGGGTGCTGGTCACGTCGATGAATCGGAAGTTGTAGTCCTTCTGCGGGTAGTAGCCTTCGGCATCCTTGCCGTCGTCGGCGCGAGACGCGGCCTTGGCGTTGTTGCTGAGGATAGCCACATATTCGGCGTCGCCGTTGGGGTTGAGGCCTCCGTATTTGAGTTTCTTGGCAAGGAGGTTGCGCACGATGGGCATGTTGTAGTCGGTGCCTTGGGTGAGGTCGGCGCCGGTGGTGTAGCGGTCGGTGTAGAACACTTCGCGGGGGAAGAAGTATTCGGGCATGTCCACGCCATCGGCATTGTCGTCGAATTCCATTTCGGTGTCGCCGAAGCGGTCGAGAAGAATCGGGCAGGTGAGCTCGGGGCCGCGGCCGGGGAGGGTGTTGAAGTAGACGTAGTAGAGGTTGCCGTCGTCGTACTTGTTGTCGCCGGTGCGGTTGGAGTACATGTTCCAGCGGTTGCCGGTGATGCGGAAGAGGGTGATGCCGTAAACTTTCATCTTCTGGCCGATAACAAGGTCGCCGGTTGTGCCGGGTTTGTAGCGCTGGTTGAGGTTGCCCTCGCGGTCGCGGATGTTGGGGTTGGCACACCACCATGCGTTGGCATAGAACCACTGGCCGCCGTTTTCGGGGGTAGCGGCTTCAAGGCCGTTTTCGCCTTCGATGTTGAAGAAGTTGAACTGGCGGAACACGTCGCGTATCACCATTTCGTCGTCGCGCATGGCCCAGTTGCCGTCGCCGTTCTGCTGCTCGCGCCAAGTCTGGTAGGGGAGCTGCCAGAATTCGAATTCGGGGCATTCGCCTTTTTCGTTGCGGTAGCTGGGATAGGTGAATTTCGTGTTGCCGTCGATGATGCGCTCGGGCGACAGGGTGATGCCTTCGGGTATATCGATGTAGTAGAGGTTGGGGATCTGACGCCAGCCTTCCTTGGCCTGTGCGGCCTCGGCGGGTTTCTCAACGATGAGACGGTCGTCCGATTTCACCACCTTGCCGGGGAGGACATAGTTCTTGCCGTCCTTGATGCCGCCGTCGAATACGGGGCGGAAGGGGATGAAGGCGGTGTTGCCCGAGAACATGTAGCCGGGGTTGAGGTTGGTGTCGAAGAGGTTGAGGCCTTCGAAGAAGCCGTTGTTGTCGGCGGAAGCCACGGGCTTGCCGTCGGCGAGGCGCACGATGCCGGAGGAGTTTTCAGGCTCGGAGGAGTTTTCGTCGTTGACCCACACTTTGAGCGAGGGCACGGGCATAACCTCGGCGTCGGTGAGCGAGTTGAAGCCGTAAGGCAGCTGCACGTCGCCATCGTTGCCTTTCTGGGCCAGATATATAGAATAAGAGTATCCGCCGCGGTCGGAGGGGAGCACTTGGAGGATAATGCGGTAGAAGGCGATGCCTTGCTTGATTACCGATTTTCCGGAAGTGTTGGCTTCCATCATGACGTTGGAGGTGACGTTGTTGAAGCGGTCGGCATCCGACTTGGAGATAGAGAATTGCTTGTCGGAGATGGCCTTGTTGCCGTCGTGGTCGATTACGAACTGGAATTCCTGGTCGCGCGACAGACGCAGCTCGCGGCCGAGGTTCACTTGGTAGAAGCCTTGTCCGCGGCCGTGGCTTACGAAGCGCACGTCGATATAGGATTCGCCGTTGTTTTCACGCACGCCCACGCCTGCGCTTTGGAGCAGGTTGTAGAGGGGAGTGCCTGCAAGGGCGCGGAGATAGTATTGGTCGAAGTTTTCGCCGGGGTCGTCGATTACGCCTTCCTTCACATGGTCTGCGGTGGAGAAGAGCACCTTGTAGGCGCGGTTGAGCGAGGTGTTCACGTCGGTGAGGAGCTTGCCGTCGGCGCCTTGGTAGGGACCGTAGCCGGGAGCGGGAGTGGAGTAGCCGTCGACTTCGGGGTTGTGCACCTCAACGGTGGGGTCGACCTTGACAAAGACGGCGCGTGCGGTCACGCCTGTGCGGATGCGGGCGTTGCGTTTGAGTTTGCCCGATGTTTCCATTTTTACCCAATAGTCGGCGAGGCGCACGTCGAAGTAGGGGTGTACCCACTGTGCGTTGTCGCCGTCCCACCATGAGTGGCCGTTGCCGCGGCCGCGGCGGCCGTCGGTGGAGAAGCCTGAGTTGTCGTTGATGAACGACTGTATGGAGTGGGTCACGGTGACGGGGCGGTCGAGCACATAGGCGTAGATCCAGTCGCCCTCGGCATCGGTATATGCATATTTGGGATAGAGGTGGAGGCTGCCGGTCTGTTCCATGAACTCGCCGTGCCACCACGAGAAGTCGAGGCCGAGGTTTTCCTGGGGCAGGAGGTTGAACCGTATGTCTTGCTCACGGAAAAGGCTGTTGGCGGCTCCGTCGACAATGGTGCCGTCGTTTTTAAAGCCCACTGCGTAGAGGCGCACGAGGTTGCTTGCCTGCTCGTGGGTGAGGTCGGTAGAGCCGGGGTGCGACACGGCGGTGTAGGGCGAGAGTCCGCACAGGCGGAGGGTGCCGCTTACGGGGTTGTTGCCGTCGGCATTGATTTGAGCGTAGGCGTAGTCGCCGCCGACAAGGCCGGAGAAGTCGGTGTCGGAAGCGATGGCGAAAGTCAGGCTATTGAGGCCGATTGTAGTGCCTTCGGGAGCATTGCCGATGCAGAGATAAAGCGTGAGGTCGGCGTAGTCGTCGGCAGCGATGCCTGAAAGGCTTATGTCGGTGGGTTGTCCGGCTTTGAGCTGCACGGTTTCTTCGGCTATATTTACTTTGTCGTCGTCTTTTTTCTGGAGACGGATATAGATGTTGAAGTCTTCCTTGGCGTCATTGGTGATGGTGGCGGCGAGAGTGGCTTTTTGGTCTTTTTTCATGCCCCATATATTGTCGCTGCACCAGAAAGTCATGCGGTTAGCCCAGAAATCGTTTTTGTCTATTCCGTTGGCTTTGATTGTAATATTGTTGCCGTTGATAGTGCGCTCGAAAGATTCTTTGTTGGACCAAGTCCAGTGGAGGTTCAGGTCGGGCTGCTCGGTGATTTTCACATCGGAAATCTCGAATGTGGAGCCTTCGGGAGCGTAGGCGGGCACGAAAAGGAATTCGAGGTTGTCGAGTGTTTCGGCAGCTGTGGCTTGCAGGCGGATAGGCGTGGGCTCGTTGGCCTTTACGCTGAAATTTTTTTCGGTAAAGAATTTCTCACCGTTGGTGTTTTTTTGCTGGAGCTTGAAGTATGCGTTTTCGTGGTCGCGGTTGGCAGTGAGCGTGGCCGTGACGGAGTATGTCTTGCCGGCTTGCACGGCAAGCTGCTGCACGGGGTAGAGGAACACCTGGTAGGCCCAGAAATTTTCGGGGAGGGTCGAGGGGCTTGTCACGTTAATCTTGGCGTTGTTGCCGTCAACGCTGATTTCGGGACCTGCTGCGTTGTCGCCCCACCATGTGTAGTATGAGCCGAAGTTGAGTTTGGTGTCGGTTACTTGTGCGTCGAGGCCGTAGGATTTGCCGTTGGTGCCTATGGCGAAGACGCGGTAGTAGTCGGCGCCGAGGCCGTTGGCCGGGGCGATGGTGAAGGCGAGTTCGCCGGTGTAGTTGCCGTTTTCATCGGTCATGGGGTCGAACCAGCCTTCGGGTCCGCCTTCCTTGCCTTCTTTGTAGAAGCGGCGGAAGTTGCCGCCGAGGATAGCCGACTTGGTGAAATCGGCCATTGCCGTGCTCACCCGGCCGATGTTGTGGTCGAAAGAGTAGCCGTGGCTGCATTGTGTGCCTTCTTGGCCGTCGAAACACCCTTTGCCGTCTTTGGTGTCGAGATAGCGGATGATGTTTCCGTCTTTGTCGCGGTACTGGCCTTTGACAAAAAGGTTAGTGAGTCCGTTGGCTTCGAGGCCGGCGAGGTCGAGTTCCACAGCGACGGGCGATGTGGATGCGTCAACGCCGTTGAGGCGTACGGTTGTGGCTTCTAATCCGCCTTCTTTTACGATGTGAAGGTCGTCGATCCGGCTGCCGTCGACCGGATTGGCAATGTTGAACTTTACGAGCGCTTTGCCCGATGTGTCAGACAGACGCACCCACTCCGAAAGTTCGATGCTTTCGAGCGTCGGTATTTCCGCTGCGTACGACCTGACATGTGCAGAGAGCGTTATGGACGTGATTAATATCCACAAAGCCCCCAAATGTTTGAGAGACATTCGCATTGTTTTAGGTTAAAAAAAGAGATTATAAAGATTGATTTTTAGGATTAATCTTAGGGTTATATGGATAAGCAAGCAAAGATAAGTATAATTCTAAAATTACCCCCCCCCCGTTAACATTTTTTAACTCAAAAAATACACGATTTGCGGGTCGCCTGCGGCGATTGATTTAGTAAAGCGGGCTGTAAGGGAAGAAATTGCGTCGTGGGTCCTTGCGTTTGTGTGTCGCGGCGGGTTTGGGGGCAGGGGTGGATTCCGGTGCAGGCTCCGGCTGCGCTACTGCCGTTTCTGCCGACTCTGCCGCTTCTGCCGCTTCTGCCGACTCTGTCGTTTCTGTCGTTTTTGTCGCTTCTGTCGATAGTGCCGGTTTTTCGCGCTTGGCGGTGGTGGCGGCGATTATGGCGGCGGCCGTGGGGTCAAGGTCGCGCACCATTATGAGGAATATGGCTTTCTTAGTGCCTCGGAAGGCGGGGATGGTGCCGTCGGTCTGCCACGCCACGATGGCGCGGATAAGGTCCATTTGCACTTTTGCAGAGCAACATTCGATGATTTCGAGCCATTCAGGCTTGATTTGAGGTGTGTTTGTCATAATATACAGGTTTAAATGCGGTTTTTATATTTGCAAAGATATAATAAAAATTATAAAAATGCAAATTTTTCCGCAAAAAATTGCAGGTAGGAACACTAATCGCGGAGCGCTTTGCCACAGGCAAAGAACCCTCCGGCTTGTGAAATAAAGTCACAAGCCGGAGGCTTGTGTTCCTACCGGGCTGATATTCCTACCAGGCTTATATTCCTGCAATTTAGAACGACTGCATGTCGACGAGGTGCTTGTAGTAGCCGCCGAGGGCGAGGAGGCTGTCGTGGGTGCCGCTTTCCACGATGCGGCCTTCGTGGAGCACGCAGATAAGGTCGGCGTTGCGGATTGTAGACAGGCGGTGGGCAATGACCAGGGTGGTGCGGTTGGCCATGAGGCGGTCGAGGGCCTGCTGCACGAGATGCTCGCTCTCGCTGTCGAGGGCCGAGGTGGCCTCGTCGAGAATCAGTATCGGAGGATTCTTGAGAATGGCGCGGGCTATCGACAGGCGTTGACGCTGGCCTCCGGAGAGGCGGCAGCCGCGGTCGCCGATGGGGGTGTCGTAGCCTTGGGGCGAGGCGGCGATGAATTCGTGGGCGTTGGCAATGCGGGCAGCGTCGATCACCTGGTCCATTGTGGCGTCGGACACGCCGAATGTTATGTTGTTATAGAATGTGTCGTTAAACAAGATTGCTTCCTGGTTGACGTTGCCCATGAGCGAGCGCAGGTCGTGGACGCGCATCTCGCGTATGTCGGTGCCTCCGATGGTGATGGAGCCCCGGGCCACGTCGTAGAAGCGCGGCAGCAGGTCGGCGAGTGTAGACTTTCCGGAGCCCGACTGCCCTACGATGGCCACGGTGGCTCCGGCCGGGATGTCGAGGTTGATGTCGGAAAGCACGGGATGCTCGCCGTAGGCGAAGTCGACGTCGCGGTAGCGTATGTCGAGGGCGCGGACGGGCAGGGGGCGCGGGTCGGCCGGGTCGGCGATGGGATTGTCGGCGTTGAGAATCTTGTCGATACGCTGCATCGAGGCCAGGCCCTTCTGTATGGAATACATGGCCTTCGACAGGTCTTTGGCCGGATTGATGATAGAGTAGAATATCACCATATAGTAGATGAAGGAGGCGGCGTTCATCGACGAGGCTCCCGTGAGGATAAGCGTGCCGCCAAACCACAGCACGATGGCTATGGCCACTGTGCCGAGAAACTCGCTCATGGGGTGGGCCATCTGCTGGCGGCGCACCATGGCGTTCCACATGCGGAAGTAGACCTGATTCTCGCGGTGGAAGCGTTCCTTTACCTTGCCCTCGGCATTGAAGGCCTTGATTATGCGCAGGCCGCCGAGGGTTTCCTCGATGTTGGCCATGAGCAGGCCCCACTGGTCCTGCACTTCGAGGCTCTTGCGTTTGAGGCGTTTGCCCACGCGCCCCATCACCAGGCCGGCGAGCGGCAGCAGGATGAGGACAAACACGGTGAGCTGCCATGAAATCACGATCATCATCGTGAGGCACACAAGAATCATGATCGGGTCTTTGAACATCATGTCGAGCGACGACATGATGGATGTCTCGATCTCGGCCACGTCGCCCGACATGCGGGCCATTACGTCGCCCTTGCGCTCGGAGGTGAAGAAGCCTATGGGCAGTTGCGTGACCTTGTCGTAGACATAGTTGCGGATGTCGCGCACGATGCCCGAGCGCAGCGGAATCACGAAGTAGAAACTAAGGTAGGTGGCACCTGTTTTCAGTGCGGTCATGGCCACGAGCAGCGCGCCGAGAAGGGCCAGCGTGGAGGCCTGGCCGAAATGCTCGATTGATACTTGCGTGTAATAATAGAAATTGTTCACGGCCACCTCTTTGAGCGACGCCGACCCCACGGGCATGAACGTGTACGACGCCTCGCGTATCTGGAACAGCATCTCCAATATCGGGATTATCACGGCGAATGAGAACAGGGTGAGGAATGCCGCAAGGATATTGAATATGATATTGAGGGCGAGGTATTTCTTGTAGGGCGGCACAAACCGCCGCAGGATGTTCATAAAATCTTTCATGTCGCGAAATTACGAAAAAATCCGCATTCCCAACCACAAATTACGCAAATTACACAAATTGTACAGATTGCCCGTGAATTATTCATTAATAAATAGTTTCGCAAGTTGGGCACTGCGAAGCTGTGCTTCCTTGGATAACCGGGTTTGGAGGCGGAAGGCCGACAAGCCCGGTTGGTGAAGAAAATATAAAAGCACTGCGAAGCTGTGCCTCGGGGCAGGGTTGGCTTCGTCGAACGCTCCGGCAGGCTCCGCTCCAAAACCTCGATTGATTCATATCGGCTATACCCCGCATGTCGGCTACGCCTCCATACGGGGTTAACCAAGGAGCCACGGCTTCGCCGTGATAAAGGCGATATTTGGCGCGGTTAGAAGTCGGAGAAGAGTCGGGGCTTGATTTGGAGGCCGACGCGGAACTGGGAGTGGAATTGCTTGTAGTCGAGCAGGCCCTCTCCGTAGCCGTTGTAGTACTGGAAGAATAGGTATTGGTTGTCGTTTTTGAACAGGCGCACGCCAAACTCAAGGATGGTGTTCATGTCGAAGGGGTTCCACTTGGCTCGCCGCACTGTGGTGATGGAGGCGTTGAAACGGCGGTCGTCACTCATCCATTGGAAGCCGAACTGGTAGATTCCGGCATATTTTGTGATGTTCTGGTTGTTTTGTCCGTCGACTATCGGAATCCAGAATTTGCCGTGTGCCAGCACGTTGGGCGTGATCATAATGTTGGCTCCAAACGACAGGCGGTTCCACGATCGTGAATCTATCGAGTCGCGGCCGTTGGACTCGTGCTCGAGCACCATGAAGGCCTTGCCTATGTAGCGGTTGCGCACAAAGAGCGGCTTTGCCAGGCCGATGCCGGGGTTGAAGTTGAGGTCGGTCATCGGCATGGAGTTTTGCAGGACGTTCCAGAACACTTTCTGTGTGTAGAATAGGTAGAGGTATGTGCCCCAGGGGAGTGTCGATTTTGTGAGGCGTTGCGATATTGAGATCTGGAATTTTACGTTTGTGTTTGCGGCGGTGGGCTTGTGGCCTATGGGAGGGCCGAATATGAAGTAGTTGTCCTTGTACAGGCCGAAATACGGCTGTTTGTCGAAAGCGCGTCGCACGGAGTCGGTGTTGAATGACTCCGCGGGGGGCGCCACGATTTGTGCTTGCGCGAAGGCTGCGCCAAGCATCACAGACAGGAGTAATATTACGATTTTGGTTTTCATGTCCGGATGCAAAATTAGCAATAAGTTTGAAAAAATGTCATATGTATGCCATGAAAAGCTAATTTTTCTTCCATAAAGGCGAAAAAAATCCCGCTCCGCGTTGGCGGAACGGGATTTTGTGAGTCGGTCAAGCCCTTCGGGCTCGATTATTAGAGACGGGGGCCTGCTGCAACGAGAGCCTTGCCGGCTTCGTTGGTGGTGTATTTCTCGAAGTTCTTGATGAAGCGGCCGGCGAGGTCTTTTGCCTTAACGGTCCAGTCTTCGGGGTTGGCGTAGGTGTCGCGGGGATCGAGGATGGCGGGATCAACACCGGGGAGTGCGGTGGGCACTTCGAAATCGAAGATGTCGATTTTCTTGGTGGGGGCGGTGAGGATAGAGCCGTCGAGGATGGCGTTGATGATGCCGCGGGTGTCGCGGATGGAGATGCGTTTGCCTGTGCCGTTCCAGCCGGTGTTCACCAGATAAGCCTTGGCGCCGGACTGTTCCATGCGCTTAACGAGTTCTTCGGCGTATTTGGTGGGGTGGAGTTCGAGGAATGCCTGGCCGAAGCAAGCCGAGAAAGTCGGGGTGGGTTCGGTGATGCCGCGTTCTGTACCGGCGAGCTTAGCGGTGAAGCCGCTGAGGAAGTAGTACTTGGTCTGCTCGGGTGTGAGGATAGAAACGGGGGGCAGTACGCCGAATGCGTCGGCGGAAAGGAAGATTACGTTCTTGGCGGCAGGACCTGCGGAGATGGGGCGAACGATCATCTCGATGTGGTCGATGGGGTAAGAAACGCGGGTGTTTTCTGTAACGCTCTTGTCGGTGAAGTCGATTTTGCCGGCAGCGTCAACGGTTACGTTCTCGAGCAGGGCGTTGCGACGGATAGCGTTGTAGATATCGGGTTCGGATTCCTTGTCGAGGTTGATAACTTTTGCGTAGCAGCCACCTTCGAAGTTGAACACGCCGTTGTCGTCCCAGCCATGTTCGTCGTCGCCTATGAGCAGACGGTTGGGGTCGGTGGAAAGGGTGGTCTTGCCGGTGCCGGAGAGGCCGAAGAAGATAGCGGTGTTCTGGCCGTTGAGGTCGGTGTTGGCCGAGCAGTGCATGGAGGCGATGCCTTTGAGGGGGAGGTAGTAGTTCATCATGGAGAACATACCTTTCTTCATTTCGCCGCCGTACCATGTGTTGATGATAACCTGTTCGCGCGATGTGATGTTGAATACAACGGCAGTTTCGGAGTTGAGGCCGAGTTCCTTGTAGTTGGTGAGTTTGGCCTTGGAAGCGTTGTAAACGATGAAGTCGGGGGTGAATTCGGCGAGTTCTTCAGCGGTGGGGCGGATGAACATGTTGGTCACGAAGTGAGCCTGCCATGCCACTTCCACGATGAAGCGGACAGCCATGCGGGTGTCTTTGTTTGCGCCGCAGAAACCGTCGACAACGTAGAGTTTCTTGCCGGAGAGTTCTTTGAGAGCGAGTTCCTTGCAAGCAGCCCATGCTTCTTCGGAAGCGGGCTTGTTGTCGTTTTTGTATTCGGGAGTTGTCCACCATACGGTGTCCTTGGAGTTTTCATCCATTACGATGAATTTATCTTTGGGCGAGCGGCCGGTGAATTCGCCGGTCATAACGTTGATGGCGTCGAGTTCGGTGGGGATGCCACGTTCGAATCCTTCGAGCTGGGGGAGTTGTTCTTCTGCGAAGAGTTCTTCGTAAGTGGGGTTGTAGATTACCTCGGTGGTGTCGGCGATGCCGTATTTTGCGAGGTCGGCCTTGACACCTGCAAGGCGCTGTTTTTTGATTTCTTCGAGCTGGCTCATAAAATCGGAATAAATATGTTGTTTATAGAATATTTCAATAATCTATTTTTTCAAATGCAAAGGTAATAACTTTTTCCGAAATGATGAAATATAATACGGAAAAATTTCCTTATTAATTATTTTTAAGATTTAGGCATCTTAGGCTTCATAGGCATCATAGGCTTCATAGGACTCCTAAGCTGCCTATGCTTCCTATTAAGCCTGCTATGTCGCAAAAAAAACGCCGCGGGAGGCGGCGTTTTTGTAATTGTGCTGTCGGCTGTTGATTATTTGCCGGAGAGTTTTTCTTTGAGGGCTGCGAGTGCTTCGAGGTCGCCGAGAGTTGTTTTCTCGATGGCGGGAGCGGCAGCTGTTTCCTCGCGCTTGGGCTGACGGGGTTTCTTGGCGGCGCGTTCAGCTGTTTTTTCTGCACGGGCAACATCTTCGAAGATGCGGCTGTGGCTGAGGATGATGCGCTTGCTGTCTTTGTTGAACTCGATAACTTTGAAGTCGAGCTTTTCGTCAACCTTGGCTTGCGAGCCGTCTTCCTTAACGAGGTGTTTGGGAGTGGCGAAGCCTTCTACGCCGTAGGGGAGAGCTACGACAGCACCCTTGTCGAGCATTTCGACGATTGTGCCTTCGTGTACGGAGCCAACGGTGAAGATGGTCTCGAATACATCCCAGGGGTTTTCTTCGAGCTGCTTGTGGCCGAGGCTGAGGCGACGGTTGTCTTTGTCGATAGCGAGTACTTCAACTTCGATGTCGGCACCGATTTGAGTGAATTCGCTGGGGTGTTTGATTTTCTTTGTCCAGGAAAGGTCGGAGATGTGGATGAGGCCTTCGACACCTTCTTCGATTTCGACGAATACGCCGAAGTTGGTGAAGTTGCGCACTTTTGCAGTGTGGCGCGAGCCGATGGGATATTTGGTCTCGATGTTTTCCCAGGGATCGTTTTTGAGCTGCTTGATGCCGAGGCTCATCTTGCGGTCCTCGCGGTCGAGGGTGAGGATCACGGCTTCGATTTCGTCGCCGACCTTCATGAAGTCCTGAGCGGAGCGGAGGTGCTGGCTCCACGACATTTCGCTTACGTGGATGAGGCCTTCTACGCCGGCAGCGATTTCGAGGAATGCGCCGTAATCGGCCATGACAACAACTTTACCCTTGACTTTGTCGCCAACTTTGAGGTTGGGATCAAGAGCATCCCAGGGATGGGGATGGAGCTGCTTGAGGCCGAGGGCGATGCGCTTCTTCTCGTTGTCGAAGTCGAGGATAACGACGTTGATTTTCTGGTCGAGTTCCACAACTTCGCTGGGGTGCGACACGCGGCCCCAGGAGAGGTCGGTGATGTGGATGAGGCCGTCTACGCCGCCGAGGTCGATGAACACGCCGTAAGAGGTGATGTTCTTGACAGTGCCTTCGAGCACCTGGCCTTTTTCGAGTTTGGAGATGATTTCGCGCTTCTGCTGCTCAAGTTCGGCCTCGATGAGAGCCTTGTGAGAAACGACAACGTTTTTGAATTCTTCGTTGATTTTAACGACTTTGAATTCCATTGTCTTGCCTACGAAGATATCGTAGTCGCGGATGGGCTTGACGTCGATTTGCGAGCCGGGGAGGAATGCCTCGATGCCGAACACATCGACGATCATGCCGCCTTTGGTGCGGCATTTGATGAAGCCTTTGATGATTTCATCGTTGGCGAGGGCCTCGTTCACGCGATCCCACGAGCGGGCTGCGCGAGCCTTTTTGTGAGAAAGGATGAGCTGGCCTTTTTTGTCTTCTTGGTTTTCGATGAATACCTCTACGGTGTCGCCGACTTTGATGTCGGGGTTGTAGCGGAATTCGCTCATGGGGATGATACCGTCGCTCTTGTAGCCGATGTTAACCACAGCCTCGCGCTTGTTGAGGGCGATGATGGTACCTTCGATTACATCCTTGTCTTTTACGGTGTTGAGCGATTCGTCATAGGTGCGGGTGAGTTCTTCGCGGGAAGGACCGCCTGCTGCTTCGCCTTTTTCAAAGGCTTCCCAGTCGAAGTCTTCGATAGGGCTTTTTGCTTCGTTTGTCATTAAAAAAGTTAATAAATAGGGTTAATTAATTATCGCATGAAAGGCCCCGGACAGGGCCCGGCGCGCAATCAGCGTCGCAAAGTTACGCATAATTTTTGGATTACCAAACAATTACATTGATTTTGCAATTATTTTTTTGAAGGAATAGGAGGCTTAGGCTTTCTTGGTATTAATAGGATTAATAGGATTCTTAGGATTCCTATGCAGCCTAAGAGTCCTATGATGCCTATGATGCCTAAGAGGCTTATGGGGTCGGTTATGGTGTCAGTGGCCTCGCTGCTTGAGGCGGGCGCGGGTCATGGATTCGCGGATGCCGCCTTTGTCGAGGAAGTCTTGTTTGAGACGCTCGATCAGGCCTCGCAGGAGTTTGTCGCACTGAAAGATTAGCGTGATGGCGATATTTGCTATGGCGGCATCGGAGCGTGTCTTTATTGCCTCCCGATAATAGGCGGAATCGTTGTGCGCACGGCAGGCTCGGGCGCATTGCTGCCCTTTCTCAGATGAGAAGCCCCATTCCTCGAGGTCGCGTACCCGAAGATAGTCGCGGAAGTCAATCAAAAGTTCTTGCAGGCTCGCTCTTGCCACATTGACGAGTTTTATTGCGGTTTCCATCGAGGTGGCGCCGGCTTCTATCCCCTCCGCTATGTTTTGCTTGCCCGACCTTGCGGCCTGAATCATTTGGTCGACGGTTCGGTTTCCACGGTCGAGAAATCGCTTTGCAAAATGGAATGTGACGTCGTAGATACATTCCGCTTTTTGATAAGCAAGCAATTTGTCGTAATTTGATTTTATGGGGATAAAATCGTTGTCCATAGTATATTAGATTTCGGGGTAGGCGAGGGTGAGGAGGGAGGGGGGGAGGGGGATGTGGGTGAGGGTGAAGAGGCGGGAGGCGGCGCGTGCCGAGGCGGGGGAGAGCAGGGCGATGTCGCGGATGAAGTCGGGGCCGACTTCGGGGAGGGTTTTGTAGATGGCTTCTTTGGAGGTCCAGGCGGTTAGAAGTGGGGAAGTGGGGGAGTTGGGGAGTTGGGAAGAGAGGCGTGTCAGTTCTTCGTCGGTGGTGAAGCGGGAGCGCACGGTTTCGAGGGTGGGGCGGTATTCTTCGACGTCGATGCCGACGGGACGCACGGGGTCGAGGGCCACGGCGGCGAGCAGGCGGCTGTGGCTTATGGAGATGTGGAAGCCGGGGAGGGTGGGCGCGCCCGCGGGGGTGTGGCCGGGTTGGGCGTCGTGGCCGAGCATGTCGCACAGTATGCGTCGTGTGGCGATGCGCTCGGCCTCGCGGCGTCCGACGCCGCAGCAGCCGGCTATTTCGAGGATGCCGATGCGGGTTGTGCCTATTTCGATGATGCGTGTCATTGGAGGGAGTCGAGGGCCACGACGAGGTCGCGCAGCAGGGCGTCGACAACGGGCGCCACGGAGTCGCGGGGCGCGGAGGCGGGCAGGCGTTCGAGGTAGATGGCTCCGGATATGAGGTTGCGGGGGTTGGAGGCGAAGAACCACACGGGGGTGGGGCTTTGCTGCATCGTATGGCAAAGGGTGAGGTGCCATCCGGCGGGATTGTCTTTTTCCTGGATGTCGAAGGATGCGTTGGCCACGGATGTGGACATGCGGCGCATGGCTTCTTTCATCTGCGCGGGCAGCGTGGAGGGCGACGAGGGCTCGATGGTGTAGCGTATCGAGGCGTCGAGGCGCGGATAGGCGGCGGTGAGCCATGTGTTTGCGCCTTTGTGCTCGACGCTGACGGGCGCGGAGGCGTTGGCGAGGATGCGCACGGGCAGGGAGTCGACGGGGGCGAATACGCTGTCGTACAGTGCCGGTCGCGGCCAAGCCTCGGCGCGCGGAATGGGCGCGGCTTCTTTGCGTGAGCAAGAGAGGAGAGAGAGGAGGGAGAGTGATGCTATAAGTATTGCGACAGCCGTTTTCATCGGAGCATGGGTATTACGCGCAGCAGGGCGTCGACGAAGCGGTCGCACTCCTCGCGGGTGTTGTAGATGGCAAATGAGGCGCGGGCGCAACCGTCGATGCCGTAGCGGGCCATGAGGGGCTGGGCGCAGTGGTGGCCGGTGCGCACGGCGATGCCGAGTTTGTCGATGAACATGCCCAGGTCGTAGGGGTGGATGCCGTCGACGTTGAAGGATATCACGCCGGCTTTCGAGGGGGCGGTGCCGTAGATGCGCAGGCCGTCGATTTCGGCACGCATGCGGGCGGTGGTGTATTCGAGCAGGTCGTGCTCGTGGGCGGCGATGGTGTCGATGCCTATTCCATTTATGAAGTGGAGTGCTTTGTCGAAGGCGGCGATGCCTACATAGTCGGGGGTGCCGGCCTCGAACTTGAAGGGGATGTCGGCAAAGGTGGTGCCGTGGAAACTTACGTGGTCGATCATCTCGCCGCCGCCCTGATAGGGTGGAAGGCGGTCGAGCCACTCGCGCTTGCCGTAGAGTACGCCGATGCCCGTGGGGCCGTACATCTTATGTGAGGAGAATACGTAGAAATCGCAGTCCATGGCCTTGACGTCGACGGCCATGTGTGGGGCACCCTGGGCGCCGTCGACCACCACGGCGGCTCCGACACGATGAGCCTCGGCGGCAATCTCGGCCACGGGGTTGACGGTGCCGAGCACGTTGGATACCTGGCAGACAGACACCACCTTGGTCTTTTCCGAGAGCATTGAGCGGAAAGCGTCCATGTCGAGGAGCCCTTCGTTGGTGACGGGTATGGCCTTGACCTCGACGCGCTTGGTTTGGCCGATGAGCTGCCATGGCACTATGTTGGAGTGGTGTTCCATTTGGCTCACGATTATCTCGTCGCCGTCGGCGAGCAGTTTGCCCATCGACGATGCCACGAGGTTGATGCCCTCGGTGGTGCCTCGGGTGAAGATAATCTCGTCGGTCGAGTCGGCGCCGATGAAATCGGCCACAGCCCGGCGGGTGCGCTCCTGGGCTTCGGTGGCGCGTTGCGAGAGGAAATGGACGCCTCGATGGACGTTGGCTTTCGACTCAAAATACACGCGCTCGATTTCGTCGACGACGCAACTCGGTGTCTGCGACGACGCCGCATTGTCGAGATATATCAGGTCCTTGCCGTAGATTTTCGACGACAGGATTGGGAACTGGCTGCGGATTTCTTCGATGGTCATGGTGACGGGGTCTTGGGTGTGTGGGGGCTAAATCTTGCAGTCGGCGCAACGGGCGGCCTCGCCGCTGAGACGGCGCTCTACGAGCTGGTGGAGGCGTGTGCGCAGGGCGTCGATTTCCACGGTGTCGATCACGTCGGCCATGAATGCCTGCATGAGCATCATCTTGGCCTCGGCCTCGGGGATGCCGCGCGAGCGCATGTAGAAAAGGGCGTTGGCGTCGAGCTGGCCCACGGTGGCTCCGTGGGAGCATTTCACCTCGTCGCAGTTGATTTCGAGGCGCGGACGGGTGTACATGCGGGCGTCGGCCGACGCCAGGATGTTGCGGTTGGTCTGGCGGGCGTCGGTGAACCGGGCGGCCTCGTCGACTATTACGGTGCCGTAGAACGAGCCTTGGCTGCGGTCGTCGAGTATGTATTTGAATATCTGTTCCGACTTGCATTCGGGGAAATGATGGCCCACGCATGTGAAATTGTCGACAACCTGGTCGGCCATGCCCACAGCCATGCCGGTGAGGCGTGTCGAGCACGACGGGCCGGAGTGGTCGATGAAATAATTGTTGCGGGTGCGGCCGGCCATGAGGGTGGTGCCGTTGAGGGAGAAGCGGCTGTGGGCCTGCTGGTCGACAAACAGCTGGCTTACGCGCGAGGTGTCGTCGGACGACTCTTCAAGATCGTACCAGTCGAAGCGGGCGTTTTCGCCTATAAACACTTCCACCACTTGGTTGGAAAGGCATGGCACATTGCGCTCCTGAGTGTGGTCGCACACAAGCATACGGGCGTCGGCATCCTGCTCCACCACCACGAGCACGCGGCGCGAGGCCATGAACGGAGCTGTGGAATTGAAGATGTTGATGAGCTGGAGCGGACGGTCGACCACCGTGCCGGCGGCGATGTGGACGAACACGCCGTCCTGGGCGAGGAGCGTGTTGAGGTCGGCGGCGGCGTTGCGGCCCGAGGCAAGGCGTCCGTAATATTTTTCGATGATTTCGGGATGCGTTTCGGCGGCTCGGGCAAGCGAGCAGAAAGTGACGCCTTCGGGCATGTTGCGCTCGAGCGACGTGGATGGGCGGAACGTGTCGCCGACTACCACGCCGAGCAGCGTCGAGATGTTGGGCACTCCGCAGTGCATGGTGGCAGTCATGTCAACAGGCATGGCCATGCGGTTGATGTTCAAGCCGAAATCGGGGGCGAACAGTTCGTCGATGGATATGGCGGGATAGCTTTCGTCGCCTTTGCGCGGGAAACGGGCGGCGGCGAGGCGGGCGAGCGCGTGGGGGCGTAGACGGTTGAGGGCCTCGGGGGCATGGGCGCATATTGTGGCGGCATGCTCGTCGTAGAGGCGGATATATTGAGTGAGGCTATCCATAGGTCAATCTTTGCTGTCGACAGTTTCCTTAATCCAGTCGTAGCCGCGTTCTTCGAGCTCGAGCGCGAGTTCGGGTCCACCGGAGTGTACGATTCGGCCTTTGTAGAGGATGTGCACGAAGTCGGGGCGGATATAGTCGAGCAGACGCTGGTAGTGGGTGATGACGATGGTGGCGTTGCGCTCGGTTTTGAGTTTGTTTACGCCGCCGGCCACGATGCGCAGGGCGTCGATGTCGAGGCCGGAGTCGGTTTCGTCGAGAATGGCGAGTTTAGGCTCGAGCACGGCCATCTGGAAAATCTCGTTGCGTTTTTTCTCGCCTCCGGAGAAACCTTCGTTGACCGAGCGCGACGCGAGCTTGTTGTCGAGCTCGACGATGGCGCGTTTCTGGCGCATCATTTTCAGGAACTCGCTGGCCGACAGCGGGTCCTGATGCAGATATTTACGCTTGGCGTTGACGGCGGCGCGCATGAAATTTACCATCGACACGCCGGGAATCTCCACCGGATACTGGAACGAAAGGAAAAGCCCTTCGTGACTTCTGTCTTCGGGCGAGAGGTCGAGCAGATTGACGCCTGAAAGTGTGGCCTCGCCGCCGGTGACGGTGAACCGAGGGTCGCCGGCAAGCACACCCGAGAGCGTGCTTTTGCCTGAGCCGTTGGGACCCATTATGGCATGTACTTCGCCCGGACGCACAGTAAGGTCTATGCCTCTTAAAATCTCTTTATCGTCGATACCGGCCCGCAGCCCGCGGACATTCAGCAATATGTCTTCCATTTATGGTGTTGTTTTGTCGTTAATAGTAAATAGGTATAATTAGGTATAATATTGTCTGAGTGTAGGGACGCACGGCTCGTGCGTCCGTGTTCAAAATATATTATCATCGCTTGATGTCGGACGCACGAGCCGTGCGTCCCTACACTCTTTATATATCGTTCTTTATATATCGTATATTTTTTGTCAGCCGACGGAGCCTTCGAGGGTGATGGAGAGCAGGCGTTGGGCCTCGACGGCAAATTCCATGGGGAGCTTGCTCATCACCTCCTTGGCGTAGCCGTTCACGATAAGGCCCACGGCTTCTTCGGTGGGGATGCCGCGCTGGTTGCAGTAAAAAATCTGGTCTTCGGAGATTTTAGACGTGGTGGCTTCGTGCTCGACCACGGCGGAGTCGTTTTTCACGTCGATATACGGGAAGGTGTGCGCGCCGCAGGTTTGGGACAGGAGCAGGGAGTCGCACTGCGTGTAGTTGCGCGCGCCCTCGGCTCCGGGAGCCACCGACACGAGTCCGCGGTAGCTGTTTTGGGAGTGTCCGGCCGATATGCCTTTCGACACTATTGTCGAGCGGGTGCGCCGGCCGAGATGTATCATTTTTGTGCCGGTGTCGGCTTGCTGGCGGTTGTTGGTAACGGCCACGGAATAGAATTCGCCCACCGATTCGTCGCCGGCGAGGATACATCCGGGATATTTCCATGTGATTGCCGAGCCGGTCTCTACCTGGGTCCAGGAAATTTTGGAGCGGAAGCCGCGGCACAGGCCGCGTTTGGTGACGAAGTTGTAGACGCCGCCCCGGCCTTCCTTGTCGCCGGCATACCAGTTTTGCACGGTGGAATATTTCACCTCGGCGCGTTCCTCGACTATGATTTCCACGATCGCGGCATGGAGCTGGTTTTCGTCGCGCATAGGGGCGGTGCAGCCTTCGAGATATGAGACGTAGGAGTCGTCGTCGGCCACGATGAGCGTGCGCTCGAACTGGCCCGTTCCGGCGGCATTGATGCGGAAATAAGTAGAGAGTTCCATCGGGCAGCGCACTCCCTTGGGAATGTAGACAAACGAGCCGTCGGAAAACACCGCCGAGTTGAGGGCGGCAAAGAAATTGTCGGTATAGGGCACCACCTTGCCGAGATATTTGCGCACAAGGTCGGGATAGTCGCGCACGGCCTCTGAGAACGAGCAGAATATGATGCCGAGTTCGGCGAGTTTCTCGCGGTGGGTGGTCTTTACCGACACGGAGTCCATGACGGCGTCGACGGCAACGCCCGAGAGTTTCTTCTGCTCTTCGAGCGAGATTCCGAGTTTGTTGAATGTGTCGATAAGTTCGGGGTCGACCTCATCGAGGCTCTTGGGAGAGTCTTTCTTCTTTACCGGTGCGGCGTAGTAGCTGATGGCCTGGTAGTCGATGGGCGGAATGTCGAGATGAGCCCAGTCGGGCATCTTCATGGTGAGCCATTTGCGGTAGGCTTTCAGGCGGAATTCGAGCAGCCACTGAGGCTCGCCTTTTTTTGCAGAGATGAGGCGTATCACATCTTCCGACAGTCCCGGAGGGACGATGTCGGTGTCGATGTCGGTCACAAATCCGTATTTGTATTCGCCCGAAGTGGCATCGGCCAGAATTTCGCCGCTGTCGTCTTTGCCGGGCATCTTATCTTCAATCATAATATTTATATCTTTACAGGATTCGTTTAATCCCATAATATCGAACAAAAATAAACGGTCAATGGTTGCCGGTGACGGCATTGCCGACGCCTTGCAGGAACTCCCGGGCTGTCTCGGAGCCAATCACGGTGGGTGCGAGCGTGAGCAGACGCTGTTTCCAAATCTCGCCGTCGGCCGGAGCACTGTCGGGCATCACGGCTACCCAAAGGTTGTAGGCCAGCGAGCACACAAGCAGCCATTCGAGCACCTTGAACAGGGCGCCCGCTAAGCGGTCGATTATGCCTAAGCAAAGGCCGTGGATGATGCTCCGGGCCAGGCGTGCCACCAGCACCATCACAAGATATGCCACGATGGCCACCGCAGCATATGCGAAGATATAGTACATGGCCGCCTCGGAGGCTCCGGAGGCCGAACTGCTCCAATACTCGGCAAGTTGCGGCCCGAAAATGCGGCAGGCTATAATTGCCGCGATGATGCCTGCGAGCGAGCCAATCTGCCTTACGAGGCCGCTGCGGAAACCGAGCAGGGCCGCGCCGACCGTCACTATCAGCAGGAATATTTCAAAGGGAGACATACAGGGTTAGGGTATAGAAACGTGAGAGATTGATTTTTCGGCAAAATTAGCATTTTTCCCCGAAAAAAGCAAAAATTAATATGAGCCGGAGGGGTCGAGGTCGCGGGCATTGATGAAGTAGCGGCCATCGTGCAGGGGAGTCACTATATGCTCGCGGCCGTCGACGGTTATGGAATACCGGCCGGAGGAGTCGCGCAGAGGGGCGGCTCCCTCGGGGATGCTGTCGGCATACCAACCGCCTTCTATGGGCATGAAATCGGGATAGCCGTAACTTTCCGGGATAAACGTGGCCGGAAAAATCGAGTCGGCAACAACCGGTTCTTTGGGCGAGTAGAAACATCCGAACGGCCTGGGGTCGGTGAGGCCCGGATAGTGGGATGTGACAGTGGAGAGGAGGTAGAAATCGTCGGTGTCGGGCACTCCGCGTGTCTTGCGCAGCACATGCCAAGGCAGGTCCGGCTCGTTGTGGTAGCGGAGCGTAATCTCTTTCGACGGGTCGGCGGCATATCTCGACAGCGCTTCTGACAGCTCGATGTTCATTATGGTCTGGCAAACGCAGAAAGCCCAGAAATGATCCGCCATGACTCCAATCAGAATTGCAGATAATGTTGCGGAAACTCTGCGGGACAAGGCGCCGGCTTTCGGGCGGAGCCACCATCCGAACGCAAGGAGGGCATACACCTGTGCGAAAAATCCGCTGCGCCAGAGTATGCCTCCAGCTGCCACGATGCACATAGAGGCGCAAGTGGCGAGGAAAAACACGCAGAACGGTCCGCGCATAAGCGTCTTGGCCTTTTCGGGACGCGCCATCCAAAGCACGGCCACGGCCACGACGAGCGCGCAACCTATCCAGCAACTTTTCAGCACAAGGCCCAGTGGCGTGTCGTCGGGAATCTTGTCCTGGAAAATGCGTCGCCACATCGCAGGCGACAGCATGCCCATTAAGGCTCCGATGCAGAACGCCACAATCATGTCGCGGCGCATCGGGCTTATCGTCGGCCAGCCTTTCACCCATATGGCATAGATGAGGAGCGCTCCGGCAAGGGGAAGCCCGGCGGCCTCATGCATCCATCCGGCGAAAACGGCAAATAAGACCAAAGCCCATCGCAGGGCCTTATTGCTCGCATGCTCATATTTATATATGGCCACGAGAAACAGGAGCACCGCCACCGTGGTCCAGAGATAATTGAGGGCTACGATGAAGAGCATGAACACGTCCCACCACGGAAATGTGAACGCCACGACGGCCATTACGGCAAGCCGCGCCGTGAGCGTGCGCCTGCCCCATGGAAGGATGCGGGCCATGAGGTAGTAGAACGCGGCGTAGGCCGCCCCGTTCACGAGGCAGAATATCCATTGCGGAAGAAGATGGTAGAAAATCGGGCTTATAAGGTTGGCCATGCGTCCGTTTGTCGACAGGATATGCCTGCCGACCCAAAGGGGATATTCCCAAAGGTGGCGGATTGAGGCGGACATCCCCGAATAGTATCCTATGTCGTCGCCGATAAACGACATGCCGGCTCCGAGCCATGCGTACACAAGTCCTATGGCCGCGGCCACGGCAGCCAGTATCCGGTTTTGATATTTAAGGGAGTTTTGCAAGATATTACGGATGTTATATATAATTGACAATAATGCCTTATTAGCCGGGGGGCATATATGATTAGAGAGTTAATGTAATCATTGTGTAGGGACGTACGGCTTCAAATAAGGGCGTATAACGTAATCGCGTAGCGATTCAAGAAAGTAGCCGAGGGTGAGGACGTGGCGAAGCCTCGGCCGAACCCTCGGAAAAAGGTTGGCGGCAACCGAGGATTTGGAGCGTAGGCCGGCCGGAGCGTTCGACTATGCCAACGGTGGTGCAGGACGCTACGCTATCGCTCGCTCCAATACCACTGATGGTTCCAATGCTCATACCGGGGGTTGCGCTACCGCTCCACCCCCGGCTACTTTCTTGAAGCGCATACGCGCTTCTTCTCCATAGCGATGGCTTATTTGAACCGCATTGCACAAGCCGTTCGTACCTATACTCAAATCATTAACATTCTACGGTGACATACCTAATAATTGTTGTATTTCATTTATGTCAGGCAACATCATCCGTAAATTTTCCGGCATTTCTTGTGCTGTGCGATATATGGCGACACCCATTGGCTTGTTCAATGTGATGAGAGAAACTTATTTTTAAGAAATCTTCCCAAGAAAATGAAACATCGGCAGGATGAAGCAGCAGGTTTAGCAGCAGATGTTCATCGATGTTTAAATCGTCCAATGCTGTTGGACGATTTAAACAGGACGATGTATCCGAATGTGTATCTTTTATATACTTGGGCGAAGATATCAGCGGACTCCATTCTTCATAAAAAATGCGCATCCGTTTCAATCCGGATTCTGAAAAGCCTCTCAAGCCGGGCAATTCTTTTTGAAGAAGAACAGAAATTGATGTCAATGCACCGGTACCCCAAAAATGAGTTCGTGAATTTTCTGAAACAAACTTACCTACACCGAAATAGAGAGACAAAGTCTCGCGATTAACGGTCGCTACGCTGCGATAGCGGCTACGTTCGATGGCATGTTTGATTTCGTCTGCCGCCTTTGCGTATTTTATAAGATCGGATGAATATGATTGAACCATTAAATATGGGGGCGTTAGCGGAAGGTGTAGGTGATGCAGGCGGTGGCGGATTCGGGGGCTTCGGTGGGGCGGTTGGTCGTGGATAATGCGTCAGAAGATGTCGGAATGAGAACCGGTGTTAACCATAATCATTATTAAGTCGACATCGTTCTGTTCCCAAATCATGAGCCAGTCGCTCGACCGTCCGTTGATATGGCATTCCCATTGGCCTTGCCTTTTGCCTGAAAGTTTATGAGGTTTGTACTCTGCGGGAAGTTCTCCGTTTTCGGTCAATATTTTTATGGCCTCAAAAATCTTGACCATTGGGAGGCCTCTTTTTTCACAACGTTTCAAATCTTTTTTGAAACTGTTGGTAAATATAAGACGATAGGCCATCAAATAAGAATATTCAAGTCCTTGAAAGCGTCTTCTACTGATGCGTATTCGGTGACACGTCCCGCTTCAATATCTTCGCAGGCGCGTTCATAATTCGACTTACGTTTGGGCTTGGCTATGGTAACGCCTTTCATCAAACTGATTATCTTTTTAATAGCAGAGACTGCTTTCGGGTCTTCTATATTTAAAATTAATTGTGTCATGCCAAAGAGGAGATTGAATGGTTTACAAATATACCGCTTTTTATTAATATAACAAAATAAATGCCTGATTGGCTGCGGCGAGGGGTTAGCGGAAGGTGTAGGTGATGTAGGCGGTGGCGGATTCGGGGGCTTCGGCGGGGCGGGGATGGGTGAAGCGGCGAGATTTTACTTCGGCCACGCAGGCGGCGCGCACGGCGGCGTCGGTGGCTGCCGGGGCGTTGCCTCCGTCGAATCGCACGGATGTGACGCGGCCGTCACGGTCGATTTTCACCACGAGCTTCACGCTGCCGGTCACGGTGCTTGGCACGGGAGAATAGGCCGGCAGGCGCCATCCGCCGCCCACGGTGCCGGTGCCGCGGCCCGAGAGGTTGCCTTGATGAGCTTTTCCGTCGGCGCGTCCGGCGTTGTCTTTGTCGGCGGTGCCGTTTTTGGTGTTGTGTTTGCCCGATGCCGAGGCGAAGGCGTTGCTCACCTGATTGTTGGCCTCGCGTTTCACCGCTTCTTCTTTGGCTTTTTTCTTGTCGACCTCGGGGCCGGCTTTTTTCTTTTTGTCTTCTTCCTTTTTCTTCTTTACCTTCACTTCCGACGGGGTTTTTGCCGCAACAGGGGGCTCGGCTACTCCGGCCTCGCCGGCATCTTTTGTGTCGGTGCCCGATTCGGGAGCGGGCTGCGACTGCGCGTCGGAGTTTTCGGGCAGTTGCGCCGAAGCCGGCGTGTTGTCGGCTTGCTGAGGGAGCGGCGAGGGTTCGAGCAGGTCGACAAATTCCTCTTCCTCGAGCATTATTTCAGCCTTGGCTATTGGCTCGGGCTTTTCTTCGGGCATGGTAAGGCGCCACACGGTCATCGCCATGATGAGCAGCAGGGCTATCACGGCGGTGGCTGCGGCAGCCACTATGCGAGGTGTGCGCGAATTATCCAATTTGCTATTTTATTACGGGAGTTTGTGTATCTGCGTCGGTCACGGGCGCCACTGCCACGGGAGCCGTGGCGCCGGGACGTGTGGCAAGTACCATTTTTATGCCGTTGGCGGCTCCGATGTTGAGCACGTCGACGATACGGCCGTATTGGGCGGCGCGGTCGGCGTAGATGGCCACGGCGGTCTGGGTGGTGTCCTGGGTGAGTGATGTTACCAGGAATTGGGGCAGCACGCTGTCGGTCATGGCTATGCGTTCGCCGTCGGCATATGCTGCGGAGAGCGAGCCGAGCGAGTCGATGTAGACTCGCGTCGAGGGTTTCGACGGTGTCTGCTCGGTGCCTTCGGGCAGGTTTATATCGAGCGCCGTGGGAAACACGAAGGTCGATGTGACCATGAAGAATACCAGAAGCAGGAAAATCACATCCGTCATCGAGGCCATGGAGAACGTGGCCATCATATCTGTTTGACGTTTAAGCGACATGGCGGCAGGCGGGGGTTAAGCTGGTTCGTTGAGCAGGTCCATGAATTCCATGGTCTTGGCTTCCATGAGGTTCATCACCTTGTTGATGCGCGCCACCAGGAAATTGTAGGCGAAGAGGGCCACGATGCCCACTACAAGACCTGCCACTGTGGTTACAAGGGCCGTGTAGATGCCTCCGGCGAAATCGCCGATGGAGGCTGCGTTGCCGGCCGAGGCTATGGCGAAGAAGGCTTGCACCATGCCAATGACCGTGCCGAGGAATCCGATCATCGGGGCGCCGGCGGCTGTGGTGGCGAGCCAGGGGAGGCCTTTGGAGAGGGCGGCCACTTCGAGGTTGCCGGTGTTTTCGATGGCCACGAGCACGTCGTTCATGGGGCGTCCTATCCGGTTTATGCCTTTGAGGATAAGTCGGGCGTAGGGCGACTTGGTGTTTTTGCAAAGGCGCACGGCGGCGTCAATCTCGCCTTCGTGGATATGGTCGGATATACGTTTCATAAACGAGTCGTCGAGTTTCGACGCGCGGTAAATCACTATCGAACGCTCGATGAGGATATATATGCTGATAAGTGCGAGCAATGCCAGTGGAATCATGATCCACCCTCCTTCGAGGCAAAGTTCCCATACTGAAATTTGGTTAGCGGTTTCCATCGGGGATAAGTGTTAAGTATATGAGTGATGAGTGATAAAGTCGAGAAATTTTTAAGTTGAGGAGTCCGTGAGGCCGCCGCGTTGAAACGCGGGGCACGGGGGGTGTCAGTCGATAGCCAATGCTTCTTTGTAGCGGCGCACGGTGGTTTCGAGGCCGAGGTAGAGGGCGTCGGCGATAAGGGCGTGGCCTATCGACACTTCGTCGAGATAGGGCACATGCCGGCGGAAGAAATTGAGGTTGGCCAGGCTGAGGTCGTGGCCGGCATTCACGCCTAACCCTGCCTTATGGGCGGCTTCCGATGCCGCGGCGTAAGGGGCCACGGCGGCCTCGGGGTCGGTGGGGAAAAGGTCGGCAAACATTTTGGTGTAGAGCTCCACGCGGTCGGCTCCGGCGCGGGCTGCCGCGCGTATGGTGTCGCCGTCGGGGTCGACGAAAATGGAAGTGCGTATGCCGGCTTCCTTAAAGCGGCTCACCACCTCGGAGAGAAAGTCGAAATTAGCCTCGACATTCCAGCCGGTCGACGAGGTGAGAGCGTCGGGGGCATCGGGTACGAGCGTCACCTGCTCGGGCTTTACGCTCAGCACCAGGCCGATGAACTCGTCGGAAGGATACCCTTCGATGTTGAACTCGGTGCGCAGGCGGGGGCGCAGAGCGAACACATCGGAGCGGCGGATATGGCGCTCGTCGGGACGCGGATGCACCGTGATGCCCTCCGCGCCGAAACCCTCGATGTCGACGGCCACGCGCTCCACGTCGGGCACATTTTCGCCCCGTGCGTTGCGCAGCGTCGCAATCTTGTTTATATTTACGCTAAGTCTTGTCTTAGGCTTCATAATCCAAACAGTCAAAAAAAGCGTTAATAAATATATAAATCCGGATGCGGATTGATATATATCACGCAAAATTTCGTAATTTTGTATTCGATTTGCAAAAATAGTGAGAATTTATCAGATGACGAAAGAATTATTGGCAAAAGATAACAGAAATTCGGATTTTTACACCGAATACAACACCCTTTTCCCGGCCGTGGGCGACGAGTGCCGTATGCTCATAGGCTGTCGGCGCGCCAATTACAGCGCGTCCGAGATAGCCCGCGCCGTCGAGGATTGCGACGCCCAGTTGCTCAATCTCAACGTCACCTCTCTTGCCGCCGAAGAGGCCGACCTCGTCGTGGCCCTGCGCGTCAACCATCTCAACGCCGGCTCCATAGCCCGCTCCCTCGACCGCTATGGCTACCAAGTGCTCGACATAGCCTCCTCCTCCACCCTCGACGACGACCGCCTCCGCCTGCGCGCCGCCGAGCTCCTCCGCTACCTCGAAATGTAACAACACAAGCCTCAGGCTTGTGTTACTGACAGCAAAGGGCTGCCCGACCGGGCAGCCCTGCTTTGTGTATAATGGTGTTTTTTCGCAAGCCGGAGGCTCTTTGCTTGTGGCGTTTTTTCGCAAGCCGGAGGCTCGCGTTCCCGGGGGTTAGCGGCGGCGGGAGGGCTTGCGGGAGGGGCGGCGAGGGGAGGATTTGGAGCGGCGGGGGGAGGACTCGGCGTAGACTTTGGAGGTGTCGGCCACTTCGCTGTAAAGGCGTTTGTCGAGCCACATGGAGCCTTTGAGGGCGGCTACGACGCGCTTGGCGTCGGAGGCGGGGATGTCGAAGAGGGTGTAGTCGGGCATGAGGTCGATGCGGCCTACGTCGACGCGCTTACCGGGCACGTTGTGGTTGAGGGTCTCGATGAGGGAGCCTGCGTAGAAGCCGTCGGCTTTGCCGGCGTTGACGTAGATGCGCGCCAGGCCGGGCTCGGCGGTGCGGCGGTCTTTGTCTTCTTCGGAATGGGTGTGTTTCTTTGACTCGCCTTTTTTCTTGTCTCTTGAGGGTTTTTCGTCGATGAAGTCGATTTGGGGGGCGTCTTTGTAGTAGTCGAGCAGGCGGTTGAATTCGAGGGAGAGGATGCGTTTGAGCAGGTCTTCTTCCGAGAGCCACGAGAGTTTGCGGCTGACGCCGAGGAAGTATTTGTCGATTTCTTCGTCGTTGACTTCCACTTTTTCGAGGCGGTCGGCCAGGTTGTAGAGTTGTTTCTCGATGATGTGCTCGGGCGTGGGCACTTCTTTGCGCTCGAATTTTTTGCCGATGATGCGTTCTATCTCGCGGAGCTTGCCTTTTTCGCGCGAGTGGATTATGGCCACGGATACGCCTGTCTTTCCGGCTCGGCCTGTACGGCCGGAGCGGTGTGTGTAGACGGATGTGTCGTCGGGCAGTCCGTAGTTGATTACATGGGTGAGGTCGTCGACATCGAGGCCGCGGGCGGCCACGTCGGTGGCCACGAGGATTGGAAGCACGCGGTCGCGGAATTTTTTCATCACCATGTCGCGCTGCTGCTGGGAGAGGTCGCCGTGGAGAGCCTCGGCGTTGTAGCCGTCGGCGATGAGATGGTCGGCTATTTCTTGGGTGTCGCGGCGTGTGCGGCAGAAGATTATGGCGTAGATGTTGGGGTTGTTGTCGACGATGCGTTTCAGCGCGAGGTATTTGTCGCGCGCGTTCACCATATAATATATGTGCCGGACGTTTTCGGCGCCTTCGTTGCGGTTGCCTACGACGATTTCTTCGGGGCTGTGCATGAATCGGCTTGCTATGCGGGCCACTTCTTTGGGCATGGTGGCCGAGAACATGAGCATCTTGCGGTTGTCGGGCACATGGGTGAGTATCTCGTTGATTGAGTCGATGAATCCCATGTTGAGCATTTCGTCGGCTTCGTCGAGCACTACGGTGTGTACGTCGCCGAGTTTGACGACATTGCGGTTGATGAGGTCGATAAGGCGGCCGGGGGTGGCCACGATGATTTGGACGCCTTTGCGCACCGAGCGTATCTGGCTTTCGATTGACGAGCCTCCGTAGACGGGGAGCACTTCGAGCGAGGGGATATATTTCGAGAAATCGGCGAGGTCGGCGGCGATTTGCAGGCATAGTTCGCGTGTAGGGGCAAGGATGAGTGCCTGCGGCACCTTGTTGCTTGCGTCGACGCGCTGTATCACGGGCAGCCCGAATGCCGCGGTCTTGCCCGATCCGGTCTGGGCGAGCCCTACCACATCGTGGTCGCCTCCGAGCAATTCGGGGATTACTTTTTCTTGCACGGGCATGGGGTGTTCGAAGCCCAGTTCTTCGATGGCGCGACGCAGCGGTTCGTTTACGCCTAATTCTTCAAATGTCATGTATTGTAATTTGTTTTTATGTCAAACCCGGAGATATATCCGGGTTTTGTATGCAAAGATACGAATAATATAACGCGAAATACGTTATTTATGTTTTTATTTACAAAAAAACCGTCCCTCGGGACGGTTTTTTTGAGTTGGGAAGTTGGGGAGTTGGGAAGTTGGGAAGTTCTTTGCTGTCGCAAGTTGGAGGATTCTTTCTGTCGAAAGCCGGAGGCTCGCGTTCCTACTTCCTGATTCCTATTGGCGGAGTTGCTTTGTGGCGGTGCGGCCCTGGACGCGGATTACGACGGCGTCGGGGGCGGGCTCGTCGATCTCGATGCCTTGGAGGTTGAAGTAGCGCACGGGGGCGGCCTCGGCGTCGAGGGTGCCTATTCCGGAGAAGTCGGCTGTTACGGCTTCGCACGGGTCGGTCTCGCCGTAGTTGTAGATGGCTGATACGCGGTAACGGTAGGAGCCGTCTCTCGAGGGAATGTCGGTGTAGGTGGTGTCGGCCACGGGCTCGGTGTTGATGAGTATGCCGTTGCGGTAGATGTTGTAGCCCACGATGGCGAGGTCGGCGGGAACGCCGTCGCCGGCTTTGTAGCGGATGTCGTCGATGCGAACGCCGTTATAGCCGGCACGGCCGCGTATTGCGAAGCGGCGTGCGCCTTCGGGGAGGTCGGCCGACACGAGAGTCCATTTGTTGGTGCAGTCGTATGATTTGATTTGAATGAAGTCGGCTATGTCGGTTGAGCCTGTGGAGTACCATACTTCCACTATGTCGCCCATGCCGTAGGTGAGCGATGAGTTAAAGGCGGCCATGAAGGAGATGGTCTGGGCCACGCCGGAGAGTTCGGGCGAGATCATCCAGTCGGAGCCGTTGTAGCAGTAGGGGGCTATCGCGCACTGGGAGCCGGAGTATGCTCCGTAAGCGTCGGGTGTGGCGTTGATTTGGCCGGCGTTGAAAATCTGGAATGCCATGGCGTCGCCGGCGTGGGGGTAGTCGTAGTCTTCCCAGGTGTCTTCGTCGTATGCGCCGTAGGTGGAATTGCCGTCTTCGTCGACGAGGGTCCAGGGGCCGAAGTCTTCGATGGTGAAGGCTTCGTAAGATTCAAAGTCTTCGAGGATTTCTTCGGCGCGGGGCATGGCGTCGATGTCGGGAGCGTTCCACGACAGCACTATGGCGGAAGCGGGGTCGGAGGTGAATGTGGCTGTGAGGCCGTCGACACCGTCGTATTCCGCGGGCTTGACAGTGATGAATTTTTCCACGAGGTTGTCCGACTCGTCTTCGTCGGTGCCTGAGCTTATGCGCATGCCGAAGAAGTTGGGGCCTTTTGTGTCGTTGTAAAGCAAGATGTCGTCGAACGACACTGTGACTGACTCGTCGGGCTCGAGTGTGCCTTCGAGGTCTTTTGCGAGCAATACGGAACCGTTATGCAGCATTTCAACGGATGCGCCTTTCGATGGACGAAGGCCGTCGTTGGTAACTTTTGCCGAGATGCTGAATTTCTGGCCGGCAAACACTTCCGAGGGTGCAGACATGCGGGAGATAGAGATATTGTAGTCGCGGATGTCGCGTACGCGGATATGGTCGATTGCCACATAGTTGGTGCCGTAGTAGGATGCGTCTTTGGTGGTGACGAGCAGCTCGAACTGTATTGTTCCGGCGGAGATGTAGCCGTTGAGGGGAATGCGCACGGCGGTCCATTCGGCGCAGGGTTCTTCCTTGAAGTCGAGGGTGCGCACTGTGGTGTATTCGCCGTTGGCTTTGGCAAGCATCACGTCGAGTTGGTTGGCTGTGGCGCGGGTTTGGAATTCGAGCACGGGGGTGGTGGTGCCGGAAATGTCGATCATGCCGGAGTAGATGCCCACCTTGTAGCCGTTGCTTTCGGCGCCCATTACGATGAAGCCGCCGTCGGCGTCTTGCGAGTTGATGTAGACGGGGTTGTCGTTTTCGTCGTATTCCTCGAAGTACTGATTATCGCCGTAGACGGCAAATTCGGCGCGCGGGCTTGTTCCGGCGTAGTCGATGCCCCAGAGCGTGTGCTCGGGTGTGGCGTCGGGGAATGTCTCGGAGAAGGGGAGGCTCCAGGGCTTGCCCACGGCGAGGATGTTGGAGTTGGTGCCGGGATAAGAGGCGAGTTCCTGCTGGCCGACATTATAGGTGGCTGTGACTTGGAAGGCTACGAAATCCTGGCCTTCGGCTCCGAAATCTTTGCCGGAATAGTCGAATACGTAAGATGTGGCCGATGTGGAGGCGATTGCCGGGTCGGTGAGCTGTCCGAAGGCGTCGAAAATGTAGTAGGAAAGCTGTTCGACGGGCACATATCCGCCTTGTTCGCCTGCTGCGCCGGGGGCTGTCCACGACAGGGTCACGGTTTTGCCGTCGGCCGAGAGCACGGCTTTTACGTCGGTGGGGTTGAGCGGGTAGTCGAAGCCGGTGTAAACCGAACCGGAGGCTTTGGCGCCTTCGCCGTCGGCATTGGCGGCGGATACGGCTATGGTGGAGTTGCCTTGCGCGGTTTCGACGTCGAATGTTACAGTCGCGCCGGGAGCCACGTTCTCAACGGTTTTTTTGAGTTCGCCGCCAACGTAGACGTTGATTGTGAGCGGGCCTTCGAGGTCGGCTCCGGCAAGGTCTTTGGAGGGAGCGGTGTATTCAACCGAGGCTGAAAGCGCGCCTGCCGCCGCGGGTGTGATTCCGACGATTTCGCCGGCAACGGGGATGGATGCGGAGCTGATTTTGATGTAGCGGATGCGCAGGCCCGAAGATGTGGCTTTGGGAGTGACGGCATGGAAGCCGATGTGGTAGATGCCGTCGGCGGGCACGGTGAAGTCTTTTGTGGTGACGGTGTACTGGATTGACGAGCCTTTCTTGCCATGAGTGGTGGATACGAGATTGGTCGACAGGGCTTCGGGAGTAATGCCGGTGCCGAGCATCACGTCCATGTGGCCTTCGGGGGTGCCGGTGCCGGTGGTGTTGAGGCCGGCCTCAAATTCGAGAGTGTAGGTCTTGCCGGCAATGAAGCGCATGGGCGGGGTGATGAGCCAGTCGTCTTCGGCTTCCTGTCCGGAGGCGGGCGCGAGCATATATACATATGTAGAGCCGGCCATCCATTTCTTGTTGTCGCCGTTGGCGTCGATCACGGTGTAGAGGCCGAATTCGTTGTCGGATTGCTTGAACTGGTGGTCGATGGGCAGCGAGACATACGAGCCGAGCACTATGGGGTCGGTGGCGGCAACAGCCGAGGAGGCGTCGCCGGCGTTGGCCGTTACTTCATAGTAGTAGCTTGCCATGGGCATGTCGGCTATGATGTCGCTACATTCGGTGGCGGTGATGCCTTCCGCTACGACTTTGCCGTCGGGACGGCGAACCACCGTGTAGGTCATGGCGTCGGCGTCGAAATATCCGCCGTTGACAGATTCAGCCGGGGCGGTCCAGGATATGGTGATTTCGGTGTCGGAAGTCTTTTCGGCGCTAAGGTCGGTCACGGCTTTGGGAGCGTCGGTGCCGATGTACGCCTCGATTTCATATTTTGGCGCGGAGCCTTCGTCGTTGGATGTGCGTATTGTAAAAACGGTGACGCCGGAGGCCGCTACTGTGACAGGCGCGCTCACATTAGCGCCCGGGGCTGCGGAGCCGGAGGCCACCACAGTGCCGTTGGCCTCGACGGTATAGTCGAGCGTGCCGTCAAGATTGGTGCCGCCGAACGATACGGAGGGCATGGTGAAGTTGACGTGGCCCGAGAGGGAGCCGCCGTCGAAATCGATCATGGCGTCGGTCACGGCAGCCGGAGCGCCGTTGGAGGCAAGGGGCTGCGGCACGTAAAGGCCTGCGAACTGCGCTTGATTGGCGAGCTCGGCAGCCACGGTCCATTTGCCGTCGGCGAGCGATATGCCATATAGGGTGCCATTGCCTTCTTCGGGCTGGTATGAATAATAATATGTAGAGGTGGCGTCGTCGATGGCCGCTGTCGTGTAATAGAAACAGAAGTGGTTTTCATCGCCGATGGAAGAAATCTTGTTGAGTTGGGCCGTGGCTTTGTCGACAGAATAGAAATTGCCCGTGTCGTCGGTGGCATAGAGGCGTCCGTCGGCGGTGAAGGCGATGGAGTTGAGGTTGGTTTCGGCGGGCAAGTCGGCCACTTTCGTCGGTTTGAAAGTGCGCATGTCGAGCGTGCCGAGATATACGGTGTAGTTGCCGGCGTAGAAAAGGCCGTAGACAGTAGAGGTGGTGGCGTCGTAGGCAAGGTCGAGGGCGATTGAGTTTGTAAAGTCCGCCGGGCTAAGTTGCTTGTGCTGGGTTTGAGTCCACGATTGAGTGTCGTAGATAAATGCTGCGATGTCTACAATCTGATTGTTATATGTGGTGTAGTTCAGCGCATAATATTTGCCGTCGAAATACACGGCTCCGCCCACGCCGTAGAGGTTGGGGTCGGAGAACACGGCCGATGTGGAGCCGGTGGCCGGGTCGAGCGTGTATATGCCGCACTGCGACGTAGAGGTCCATGTCGACGAATAGATCTGGTTTCCATAGAGCAGGGTAGTCTCGCCGTTGCGGCCTTTTGCACGCAATGCGGCCGGAGCCTGTTGGCGCGGAGAGCCGTTGCGGAGCGTCTTGACTCCCGGCACGGTGATGGGAGCCGGGGCCTGCCGGAGCGTGCGCTGGCGTTGGGCTATGGGAGCGGGCAGGTCGACGCCCCGTTGCTTTGGCGCGAAGGCCGACGCATCAGTGGCCATTGCCGCCGCGATACCCAGAGAAAGCAGGTAAAGGTGTAAATTAGATGACATAATGATTAGTTTTTTAGAACTTTTGTCGTTCGTTGTTAAGTTTTTTGCAAAAATAGTCATAAAATGTTATTTTGCAACAAATCTGCAACAAAAAGTTTCAAAATATTAAAAAAAGGGGGTAAATATGTAGGAACTCAAGCCTCCGGCTTGAGCAATTAATCTCAAGCCGAAAATGCGGTGCATGGAATCGCGTAGCGATTCAAGATTGTAGCCGGGGGTGAAGCGATAGCGGAACCCCCGGTATGTTGAGGTTGGTTCATCGTGGTATCGGAGCGAGCGGCAGCGTAGCGTTCTGCACCACGGTTGGCGTTATCGAACGCTCCGGCAGGCTCCGCTCCAACACCATAATAAATAACATCCACGCCCCCCCCGGGGCTGTCGCCCCGCGCTACAATATTTGTCTCCTAACGGAGACCCAACGAACCGTAATTACGGCTTGACCCATTTATTGCTCAAGCCGCTATAAATCTCAAGCCGGAGTAATAAATCTCAAGCCGGAGGGTTCTTTGCCTGTGGCAAAGCGCTTCGCGATTAGAGTTCCTACAAACGCGGCGCGTCCCGGGGAGGGCGCGCCGTGGTGAGGATTATGGGTGTAGATTGTTTTAGCGGATGAATTCCTTGCGGGCGGTGCCGTCGGAGTAGCGGACTATGATGAGGCCGCTTTGGGGTGCGGAGAGGCGTTTGCCTTGGAGGTTGTAGTATTCCACGGGCACGGCGTCGGGCTGAGCGGCGATGCTGTCGAAGATGCCGTCGGAGGCCGCGCGGGTGATGCGGATGTTGTCGACATTGAGGCGTGTCACGGCGTCGCAGCCTTGGCCGTGGAGGCCGATGTGGTAGGTGCCGGGCGTGGTCACGGCGAAGTCGGCGGTGTAGTCGGCCCATGCGCCGAATTTGGCCTGGTCGTGTGAGGCGATGGCTGTGGCAAACGATGCTTTGTCGGCGGCGTCGGTGCCGAGGCATATTTCCCATTTGTGCTTGTCCCAGGATTTGCCGGAGGCGGCGTAGGTGAGGGTGTATGTGCCGGCCTCGTCGAAGCTGATGGCGGGCGAGATCATCCAGTCGTCGTATACGCCGTCGCTCACGCTATATACATATAATTGGGCGATGTTGGCGCCGTGGGGCGATGTGGCGTCAGATGCCATGGCCCATCCGGCGGTGCGTTCGATGTGAGGGTTGGTGTTGGCGATGGTCCAGTCGGCGTCGGAGCCGTCCTCGAAGTCGCAGGCGTAGGGAATGGAGGCCGGTGCTTTTGTGATGGAAACGTTGTCGATTTTCAGGGTGGCGTAGCTGCAAGTGGTGGTGCCGTGGAAGACGAGGTGGTAGGTTCCCGCTTCGGCTACGGTGAATGTGGCTGCGGGCGAGGCGATGTATGCGTTGCCGACTTTTTCGTCGGAGTGAGATTCAATCTCCACGGCGTGAGCGGCCGATGCCTCGGGAGCCTCGGCAAGGTATATTTCCCAGGAGTGAGTGTCGGAGGAAAGGCTGCCGTTCATCATGTAGGTGAGGGTGTAGGTGCCGGGAGTGAATTCGATGGCGGGCGAGAACATGTAGTCGTCGCAGGGGTTGGACGCGCCTTCGCTTTTGAGTTGGGCGAATTTGCCGTCGTATTGCTGTGCGGTGTATCCTGCCGTTATGGTCCAGCCGTAGGATGTGTTGGTGTGGTTGTTGGCAAACGTCCAGAGCGAGCCGTCCTGGTCATCCTCAAATCCGGAGAAGTAGGGGATTGACGCTGCTGTAACATATGTGACGGGGTCGCTGTCTTTGGCATATCCGGTGACTCCGCAACTTACGGGCTCTACGCTGTAATAATATGTGCCTGGCTCGGTGATGTTGTCGGTATATGACGTTGTGGCCACGGCACCGTCGAGCATGATTTCATTGTTGCCCTTGATGCGCCACACGCGGTAGGTGATGTTGTCGAAATCGGCATATCCTCCGTTTTCGGTGGCGGTGGGGGCAGTCCAGGCCAGTGTTACCTCGCCATTGGCGATTGTGGCGGTGAGATTGCCCACGGGCATAAGCATGTCGGCTCCGGCAAATACTTGCGCCAAGGCTCCGCGTCCGTGCTTGTCGCCGTTGAGGGCGCATATCATGTAGGTCTGCATTCCGTTGGGGGCGTCGGCATCGGTCCAGGAAGTGGCGTCGGCGGCAAGGGTGGCCAGGGGTGTGGCATTTCCGAGACGGTAGACGGCTATGGCTGTGATGTCGGTGGCGTTGCCGGCGAGGTCGTTGGCCGGGATGGCCCATGTGAGGTCGATTGTGGATGCTGTGCCGTCGCGGCGCACGGCCTTGACGTCGGCCGGAGCGGCGGGCGCGGTGGCGTCGAACGGTTTTTCAAACCACAGGCCGGTCACCTCGGCGTTTGCGCCGAGAATACTGGCTTCGTTTTTCCATTTTGTCGACGGGTCGGGGTCCTCGGCCATGTAGGAGGCAACGCCGGTGGCGGGGTCGATGGTGAGGAAATAGCCGTAGTCGGGGTGGGTCTGCGCCCAGTAGAGCACGCCCTCGGTGTCGAAGGCCATCGACTGGAACTGGTCGGCAGTGGAGATAGAGTGCTGCGATGCGCTTATTTTTGTGGCCGCGCCGGTGAGTTTGTCGAGTTTGTAGAACTGGCGGTAGCCGCCCATGGCGTAGAGGTTGCCGTCTTTGTCGGCGGCGAGGGTGATGAGCGACTCGTCGACTTCGCGTCCGTAGCCGTCGATGGCTTTGAGTTCGCCTGTCGGGCCTACGGGGTAGCACGAGCCGTCGGCGAGGTCGACGATATTAAGCGATGTTGAGGTGATTTCCGATGTGGAAATTCCGTTTTCTACCAGGGCGTACATCGTGTTGGTGGTGTAGTCGTAGGTCATGTCTACCACGCGGCAGGTTGTATCGTACGACGGGATATGTTTCACGACGGTGAAGTCATCGGCGTCATATATCTTGTAGTCGCCGCCCGAGATACCGCCCATGGCGTCGGCAAAGACATCGAAGGTGTAATACAGGCCGTCGACACATTCGCCGGCCGAAACGTGGCTGTCGCCGTAGACCCGCTTGTCCATGATGGGATTGGCGAAATTGTCGACAGAGAAAGAGATAAAGCCGAATTGGCCTTTCTCGTCGCCCATCTGGTAGCCGTGTGCCACGGATTGCGCCGAAACTGCGGAGAATGTTCCGGCGACAGCGATGCAGGAGAGTAACAATTTTTTCATAAGCAGAATATAATTTTATGAATATTTGATGACTTTTGGAATATTATGTCGCAAAATTATCATAAAAAATAAGATTCTGCAATGAAAATGTGATAAAAAGTTGAAAAATGTAACAGTGTAGGAACACAAGCCGGAGGCTTATGTTCCTGCCGCATTGCGGTTCAAATAAGGGCGAATCACAGAATCGCGTAGCGATTTCCGACAATAGCCGTGGGTGAGGGAGTGGCGAAGCCTCGACCGAACCCACGGAAAAAGGATGTCGGCAACCGGGGATTTGGAGCGGAGCCTGCCGGAGCGTTCGAAAATGCCGACTGTGATGTAGAACGCTACGCTGTCGCTCGCTCCAATACCACGGATGATGCCAATGCCGATACCCGGGGTTACGCTATCGCTCCACCCCGGGCTACTTTCTTGAAGCGCTACGCGCTTCTCCTCCGTAGCGATGGCTTATTTGAACCGCATTGTGTTCCTACATTGTTCCTGCGTCTATGATTTCGGCTACTTTGGCGTAGATTTGGGAGGGGGCGATGGCGTTTAGGCAGGCCAAGTCGCCGCGGAGGCACGGGCGGTTGCCAAACACCGAGCAGGGGCGGCACGGGAGCTGTGTCTGCACCATGGTGTCGGGAGATTGCCGCCAGCCGGTGAAGCCGCAGTAGGGGTGGGTGGCTCCCCAGACGCTCACGGTGGTGGCTCCGGCCACGGAGGCCAGGTGCATGTTGCCCGAATCCATTGTCACTACTGCGTCGAGATGGCTAAGGAGCGAAAGCTCGACGCCGAATCCAAGGCGTTTGCCGCACAGCGAGGTCACGGCCGGATATTTGCTTTCCCAGGCTTCGGCTATTTCTTTCTCGCGGCCTCCGCCTCCGAAGATGAAGATGCGCGTGTCGCCGCGATTGGAGAGCATGTCGACGACTTGCTCCATTTTTTCGGGAGGGTATATTTTGCCCTCATGGGCGGCGAAGGGCGCGATTCCCACCCATTTCTCGCCGGAGGGCCGCTCGGCGGGGGCCACGGCAGAATAGAGCGCGGGGTCGCCCTTGCGTCCCGAGCCGAAAAGGCTTTGGAAACGCAGGTCGACGGCGATGCCTGCACGGGCGAAGGTGTCGCGGTAGCGTTCGGTCGACGACGCGAGGGGCTGCATTTTCTTGCCCGATTGCCTTGTGAGGGCGCGTTTGGCGGCGCGGCCTTTGTCGATGGATGCCACGCGGATGCCGCGCAGGCGGCAGAAAAGGCGCATGAGCTTGGTGCGCAGCACATCGTGGAGGTCGACAAACGTGCCGGGGCGGTATTTGTCGGCGAGGTCGGCGATGAGCCGGCGCATGCCCAAGGGGCCGTTGTAGCGTTTGTCGGCAAGGTCGACGCCCACTACCGTAAGGTTGGCGGGCTTGTTGACGAATATGCCTGTGAAGGCCTTGCGCGTCACCATTACAAATTGAGTGGCGGGGTGGCACATGCACGCGCTGTAAAGCACGGGAATGGTCATGGCCACGTCGCCCAATGCCGAAAAGCGCACGGCTATCACCGTGCGCGTTCCGTTGGAATCACCGCTTGTAGCGCGGTTATTTTTTGCCATAAAGGACCGGGTTGGTTTCCGGGTCGTTGTACATCTTCATCTGCTTGTAGGTGCGCATGTATTTGCGTCCGGCGTTGAGGTCGGCAAGCAGCTGGTCGATGGAGGTGGTGAGGTCGGCATACTGCGCGCGAAGCACTTCGAGCTTGCGGGCGCAGCGTGCGATATGCTCCTCGGAGGCGTCCTTGCGGGCCACTTCCTGCTCCATGTGGTAGATTTTGAGAGCAAGAATCGACAGGCGGTCGAGCGCCCAGGCGGGAGTCTCGGTGTTGATGCCGGCGTCGGGCAGCGGAGTGATGCCTTTGAGCTGGTCGAGGAACCAGTCGTCGAGTTGCTCGACGCGGTCGGTGCGGCGCTGGTTGGACGCGTCGATGCGACGCTTTATGGCCAGGGCCTCCACGGGGTCGATTTCAGGATTGCGAATTATATCTTCAAGATGCCATTGCACGGCATCGATCATATTCTTTTCGAAAAGCGTGTGTTCGATAGTGCCTTCGTTGAACGGATTTTCAACAACGGCGTCGACATCGTCGGCCACATGATAGGCTTTCGTTGCCATCTCAAACACTTGGTAGAATTCTTGTGCGGTCAACATCTGTATTAATTTATAGGTATAATTTAAAAATGAGAAAACAGTTGATTAAACGCAAAGATAACACAATAATTTCGAAAAACAACAAAAACATGAGAAAATCTACTAATATCGCTTCGCTTTCCATACGCACAGGGTAAGGAGCACCGAAATCAGGGCCGCGCCTATCCAGAAATAGCTTACATATGTGAAATTGTAGACGTCGGCGCCATTGACCACCGTCTTGGTGTTTTCTATCAGCACGCCATTCATCACATCTTGCAGGGCGGCTCCGATATATGAGGCGATGCCCACCACGCCGAGAGCCGCGCCCGACGCTTTTTTGGGCGCAAGGTCGATGGCCATAAGTCCGCCAAGGAAGCAGATGAGCACGCCGATGCCGAGGCCGAACATGACCATGGCCATCGCGTCGACCCAAAATTCATGGCCGGGATAGAGCAGGAACAGCGAAAGAGCCGTGACGTTGAGCAGGCCGAAAATAAGGGCCGGTATGTTGCGGTTGCCCTTGAAAAGTTTGTCGGACATAACCCCCGACAGCACCGTGCCGGCAATTCCGCACACGCTGCTTATGGAGATGATGAAACCTGCGTCGACAGTGTCGTAGCCTTTCTGTGCTTGCAGAAAGAAAACACCCCAGCTGTTGACGGCATATCGGCTTATGTACATAAATGCGCTTGCAAAGGCAAGAATCCATATTGCCGGCATCCGAAGCACTATTTTTTGCGCGTCGGCAACCGATTCCGTTTTCTGCGCTTGCGCTTGCCGTGGAGATTCAATGCCTTGATAGCCCCGGCTTTCGGGGGTGTCGCTTACGAAACTGTAAATTATAATCACGCCTATGATGCCTATTGCTGCCGCGCCGAAAAAGCCATAGCGCCATCCGGCAAAGCTCACAAGCGATGCCACGGCGATGAATGTGAACGCCTCGCCAAGGTTGTGGCTTGCTGACCAGAAGCCGTAGACCGAGCCGCGGTCCTTGTCGGAGAACCAGCGGCTGAGGGCCACCACGCAGGGGGCCGCGCCCATCGACTGCGCCCATCCGTTCACGGCCCACAGGGCAATGAAAAGCACAAACGAGTTTGTGAAGCCCAGGCACAGGTTCACGATAGCCGACAGCAGCAGCCCGGCCGACATGAAACGCTTGATGTTGCTTCGGTCGGAGAGGAAGCCGTTGCAAAACTTGCCGACGGCGTAGGTGAAAAACAGCACCGAGCCGATAATGCCCAGTTCGGTTTCAGAAAAGATACCCTCGTCGACAATCGGTTTTTTCACCACGTTGAGGCTGAGGCGGCACACATAATATAATGCGTAGCCTACGGTAGCGGCCAGGAAGGTGGTCCATTGCAGGCGTTTGAATCTGCCGTCGTGGGCTTTAAGCTGCTCCCGGGGCTCGCTTACCTTAAAAAAGTCTATAATATTCATTTCTGTTATTCGTGCAGGTTGTTGTCGCGGAGGTATTGGAGCAGGGCCGCCGGACGGTCGGTCTGCACCAGGTTTACGCCTTGGCTGATAATCCATCCCCAGCTCTTGTCGGGTTCGCCGAGTTCGACGGCGCGGTCGTCGTGGTGGCCGCCGCACAATTCGGGCCAAAGCGAGTTTACAAAGAGTTTGGAGCCGCATTTCTTGGCCAGTTGAATCAGAGCGCAGGTATTATTGTTGTCGGAGTTGAAGTTCAGTTCATAGAGTTTGGCACCGTAATTTTGGGCGTACTCCTCGATAATTGTCTGCGCATTTTCATCATTAAGATTCACGACAGGCATGAAGAGCATTTTTTCCAAAGCCACGGGTTTCTCGTCTTTTACTGTGCGGTAAGGGAGGCCGGCCTTGATTATGCACTGATTGACAGTGCCGGTTTTCTCGAGCACCTGATACACGTCGTCGAAATAGTCGTAGCCTTTGTCGATGTTCACAAGGATTTTTCCTTTTGCCAGCAGCATTGCTTCTTCGAGAGTGGGGACAGTGTGGGCGGTGCGGTGCCCGGCGCCGTTGCGCATGGCAAATTGCCTTATCTCGGCGAGAGTGAAGTCGGCAGGTTTGCCCTTGCCGGTGGTGGTGCGGTCGATTGTCTTGTCGTGCATCAGGATCAGGTGTCCGTCCTTAGTTTTCTTTAAGTCTATTTCCACCATGTCGACACCCATGTCGATGCAGTTTTGAATGGCTTGCAGCGAGTTTTCGGGGGCATTGCGCCAGTCGCCTCGGTGTGATACAACGAAGACTTTGTCGCATTCGGGATCGGTGAGTTGCGCCATGAGCGAGTCGGCGCGAGTTTGTGCAATCGACAGTATCGTCGAGCAGCAAAGCATGAAAAATAATATATGTCGCATGAAAAATAAGGTATAAGAAGGGCAGGAGCACACAAGCCGGAGGCTTTGTGTTCCCAGTGATTATGACGAGTGGGGAATTGCTATGCGAAATTCCCCACTCAGGTTATAAAAATGAAAGGCTATTTGTCGGAGTATCCGGGATTTTGTGTAAGGTTGGGGCAGAGTTCCATCTCATATTTGGGAATGGGATAGAGATAGTCGTTCTTCGTGATGTTAAGTCCGACTTTTGCCATTGCGGCCTCGGCCGTGTTTGTGCGGATGAGGTCGAACCAGCGGTGGCATTCCAAGGGGAATTCGAGACGGCGTTCTTCCATGAGCTGCTCGCGGAATTTGTCCTTGCTGTTCAGGTCAGCCGCTTTGTAGGCGGTGGCTCCGCTGCGGGTGCGCACTTGGTTGAGATATTTCAGAGCCTCGCTGCCTTCTGATGCGTCGAAGCTGATTTCGTTGAGGGCTTCTGCATACATGAGCAGCACGTCGGCGTAGCGTATAACGGGCTGGTCGTAGCCTACTTTTTTGGTCGTCAGGTCAAAAGTGTCGTAGAACTTGACGAAAGGAGTGTTGTCCTTGTCGATGCTAATGGTCTCGAGAAGGCCTTTGCGGGCGTCATTGTCTTCATAAGCGGTGCGGAGCGCTCTGTCGAGGAGCGATGCGTTGTTGTAATACTGGCTGAAGTTGTGGCCCTCGCCGACGACCACCTTTGAATAATGCACTACAAACACCATCTCTTTGTTGAGCTTGTTTTCCATCTTGAACACTTCGGTCACATCGGGCAGAAGTTCATACACGCCATCGAATTCCGACGACATCAGACGTTGGAGCGTTGTCTTGCAGTCGGCCCATTTTTGCTGTGTGAGATAAACCTTGCCAAGGAGCGCGAGGGCAGCGCCGGATGTGGCGCGTCCCATTTCTGTCTTGTCATAGGATTTGGGCAGGTTGGTGGCGGCAAAATTAAGGTCGTCGACGATTGCATCGTAGATTTTTGAAGCCTCGTCGCGGCGGGCGTTCACGCTCTGCTCGGATGTTATCTGAGTGAGCACAAGAGGCGCGTCGCCCCAGAAGCGGACGATGTTGAAATACATCAACGCACGCAAGAAGCGGGCTTCGGCTTCAAATTGGATTTTGTTGCTCTCGACGGAGCAGGCTCCGATGTTTTGAATCACGGCGTTGCAGCGCATGATTGTATTATAGGAGTATTGCCATACGGCGGTGATTGCGGCATTGTCGGCGCCGGCGGTGAATTTGTCGATGTTATAGTCGCGGCCGGCGTTTCCGCCCGGGTTCTGGTCCTCGATGTTGTCGGAGCGGGTTTCTGCCATGTTTATCATAAATTCGCCGTAGAGCTGCGATTTCTGGAGGTTGGCATAGCATGCGTTCACGGCATTCTTGACATCGTTGTCGTTTTTGTAGAAGTTGGCTGACGCAGCCGAGGATTGGGGCAGTTCTTCGAGGAAGTCGTCGCATCCGGCGGCAAACATTCCGAGGGCACAAAGTGCCACTGTCAATATATGATTTTTCATAAAATTATTTCTGTTTGTTGGTTAGAAGCTGACGTTAAGACCGAATACATATGAGCGGGCTACCGGGTAAGTGCCGTAATCGATACCGGGAGTGAGGGGGTTGGAGTTTTGCGATACCTCGGGGTTGTAGCCGCTGTAATTGGAGAAGGTGAAGGGGTTGTAGGCAGTGAAGTAGGCGCGTACTTTTTCAAGTCCGGCATGATTGGTCCACTTTTTGGGCAGGGTCACGCCGAAGGTGATGTCGCGGATGCGGAAATATGAGCCGTCTTCGATGTGCCATGTCGAGATTGTGCCGTTTTTGCCGGTGGCGCTACGGTTGGCCTGCACGATTTGGCCGTTGCCGGGATTGTCGACGCTGACAAAGCGGTTGAGTGCGTCGGCCATGTTGTTGATAGAGCCTTCCATGTTGTTGATATATCGGCGGTTGATATTGGCAATCTTGTTGCCGTAGGTGCCTTGTGTCGAAACTGCGAGGTCGAACCATTTCCATCCCATTTGTGTCGACCAGCCGTAGGTGAATTTGGGCGCGTAGTTGCCTACGATAGCCTTGTCGTCGTCGTTGATCACGCCGTCGCCGTTCATGTCTTTATACTTGAAGTCGCCTACTTTCGCTCCGGCCACATAGGCGATGCGTTTGTCGTTGAGGTCGGCGGCAATGTCGAGTTCTTCCTGGTTCATGAATATGCCGTCGGTAACGAGGGTGTAATAGTTGCCTATTGATTCGCCGACGCGGGTCACATAGTAGATTACGCTGTTGCACACTGTCACGATTTCGTCTACTGTGCCGAGGTCTTTCACTTCGTTTTTATTCATGGCGAAGTTGAAGTTGTTGCTCCAGCGGAAGTCGCCGAACCGGTTTTGGGTCGAGAGAGTGATTTCAAGACCTTTGTTGTTGACCTTGCCTCGGTTTTGCAGCGATGTTCCAAAACCGGAGATATAGGGCACGGGCACTTCAAGAAGCATATTGGATGTGTTACTGTTGTAGAGGTCGACTTCGAGGCGGAACATGTTGTTGAGGACGCCGAATTCAAGACCGAGGTTGGTCATGGCAGTCTTTTCCCAGCCAAGGTTGTCATTGCCGATAGAGGAGGGGTAGATGCCCGGCACGAGATTGCCGTCGCCGGTGCCGAGAACATAATTGTCGGTGCCAAGCAGGGCGTATGTGTCGTAGTTGCCGATGCTGAAATTGCCCGACTGGCCGTAGCTGGCGCGGATTTTCAGGGCGCTGAGCCATGTCTGTTCTTTGAGGAAGTCTTCTTCGGAAAGGTACCATCCCACAGATGCCGAGGGGAAGTAGCCCCATTTGTTGTTGGAGCCGAAGCGCGACGAGCCGTCGGCGCGCAGAGAGGCGGATATGAGGTATTTGTGGTCGAAGTTGTATTGTGCGCGGGCGATAAACGAGGCGAGAGTCCAGGCCTCACGGGAAGAATCCCAGTTTGTGGCTGCCGTTGAGGCGTTGAGGGTGTGGACAAGGTCGTTGGGATAGCCGTTGCCGGTGATGCGGCTTGCTTCGAGCGATTCGCGCTGCATCGACTGGCCGAGCACCACGGTGAGTTCGTGCACATCGTTGAAGCGTTTCGAGTAGTTAAGGGTGTTTTCCCAGGTCCAGCCGAAATTGTCTTTTGTGCGCACGGTGCCTTCGGGATTCGACGGCGGCACTTTGTTGGTGGATGTGGGCAGGGTCGACGGGCGGTAGATTTCGCGGCGGAAGCTGTTCCATGTGGCTCCGAACTCGGTCTTGAAATGGAGGTTGTCGATAATCTCCCAGTCAAAATATGCCTGGCCCATCATTTTGTTGCGTTTCATGCGGTCCTTGCGCTCGAGGGCGAGTGCAACGGGGTTGAGCACGGCCTGCTGCTTGTGGCTCCAGTTGTAGTTGTCGAAATTGTAGCTTCCGTCTTCGTTGTATACGGGGAAGATGGGGGCTGCCGCCAGGGCGCCGGCCACTACGGTTTCTTTGGTGAAACGGTCTTCGGTGGGAACGAGGTCGTAGAGGATATGCGACATGCTCACGTTGGCGCCGAATTTCACATTATTATATTTGACATTTACTTTGGCGCGGCCGCCGAAAGTTTCCTGTCCGGAACCGATTACGATGCCGTCTTCTTTGGCGTAGTTGCCGGAGATGAAATAGTCGACGCCGTTTTGTCCGCCGCTTACGGAAAGTGAATGTTTGGTCGTGATGCCGCTGCGGAACACCTCATCCTGCCAGTCGGTGTCTGTCAGACCCGGTTCGCCGTTGATATAAGGCACGATTTCCTCCGGTATGAGGTAGGTAACGTTTGTAGTGCCGGGTTTTTCTCCGAGAGTGGCAAGGCGGGTGGCGTTGTCGTCGTTGATGCTGCCGGTGAGATTCTTGCTTTCGAGAAGGTCGAGGTATGCCTCGTTGTGGGCGTCGTAGACAAGACGGGCGAAGTCGTAGGCGCCGAGCATGTCGATTTTCTTTGAGCGCTCCTGCCAGCCGACATAGCCGCTGTAATTTACGCGGGGCTTGCCCTGCTGGCCGGTCTTTGTGGTGATGATGATTACGCCGTTGGCGCCGCGCGAGCCGTAGATTGCCGCAGCCGAGGCGTCTTTGAGCACCTCGATGCTTTCGATGTCGTTCATGTCGATGCCGCCGAGGGGGTTGATAGATATGCCGGTGGCGTCGCCGGAAGCGTCGGACTGTGGGATGCCGTCGATTACATAAAGAGGGTCGCTGCCCGCGGTGACGGTGCCCGTGCCGCGCACTTTCACCGTTGTGCCGCCGCCGGGGATGCCGGTGCCTTGCGAGATCTGCACGCCGGGCATGCGGCCTGCGAGGGCCTGCTCGACGCTGTTGGCGGGCATGTCGGCGAGGTCGGAGCCTTTGACGGAAGAAATCGAGGTGGTGACGTCGCGTTTGCGCTGCACGCCGTAGCCCACCACTACCACTTCTTCAAGGGCGTTGGCCGTGGGGTCGAGAGTCACTTTCAGCGGCGTGTTGTCCTTTATCGTGACATTGGCGGTCTGATATCCTACATAGGAAACGGCTAAAACGTCGCCTTTTTTAACGTTGGCGAGGTTGAAATCGCCGTCGAGGCCGGTTACGACACCGGAGGACGCGCCTTTGGCGATGACAGACGCGCCGATAACCGGCTCGCCGTTTTCATCGAGTACCACGCCCTTTGCGGTAAAAGATGCAGACGCAGCGTTTGATTTTGCTGATTTGCCGGTCTTGGGCGAGAGTATGATTACATCGTCGGAATGAATCTCGTAATTCAGATTGTTTTCGGCACATAACTTATCCAGCACCGCAGTAAGAGGCGCGTCGGCCATGTTGATTGTTGCGACTTTCGACGCAATCAGGTCGTTGCCGTAAGAAAAAGTTCGGCCGGTTTGTTTTTCAATGGCATTAAGGACAGCGGCCAGTGGCGCTTTGTCGAATTTTACGGTTACATTATCCGCGGCGAAAGCCATTACGGGACTAATCCCGAAAATGAATAATGCAACCAGCAGTTTAAACAGGTATTTCACTTTTTGCATCTTAAATTAATGATTGGTTCTATTCAGTAAAGATGCAAGAAATGCCTGTCGGTACTCAAAAATTTTTATGTTTTATAACATGTTTTTGTCTTTTTATTGTTAAAAAGATGTTAAAATCTTAATTACGGCTGACTGTCACGGTGGTGTTGAAGGCTTTTTCGATGATTGTGGCGGCGCTGCCGATGTTTGCGATTGGAATAAGGCCGGTGAAATGTTTATCTTGCAGGCTGTCGGCTACGATAAGGCGGCAATCCGCATTTTTCTCAATTTGGGCTATAACTTGGCGCATAGGCGCGTTTTTGAAGTATAGTTTTTTTGTGTTCCAGCCTGTGGGGTTGTCGTTGTCGGTGATTGGCGACACCTCGATTTGCCCGGTGAGGTTGTTGACAACGGCTTTTTCATTGGCCGACATCTCTATTTCATTGCCGGAGCCGCCGGATTTAATCGACACGCGGCCTTCGAGCAGGGCAAGGGTGGTGTAGTCGCGGTCTTTTGCCGCCTCCAAATTAAAGACAGTGCCTTTTACGGTCACGTCCACCGTCGGCGTCTCGACGATAAACGCCTTGCCGTCGGCCGAGGCAATGTCAAACAGTCCCTCCCCGGAGAAGCGCACGCGCCGCGAGGCGTTGCCGGCAAAGTCGGCAAGGGCATATTCCATGGAAGAATTGCCGTTAAGGCTCACGGCCGAGCCGTCGGGCATCTTCACCGTAGCGCGTTCGCCCGGGCCGGTAGAGACGGCGGAATAGACCGCCTCGCCGCCGGCGGAATAAACGTGCTCCATGAAAAGAAACGCTCCCACGCCGACCATCAGCGGAATCACAATGGCGGCTGCCACGCGAAGCACGCGGCTCGTTATCGACTGCCGGCGGTTGAAACATCTCGACGCTATGCGGGCATATATCCTATGGCGGGCCTCGTCGTCGGCAGGTTCGTCGGCCGTATAGTCCATCCAGTCTTCATATATGGCGTTGGCCAACTCATCGTCGTCAATCTCGTTGGAGCGGCGACGAAGTTCTTCAAACTCTTGCGGCGTCATCGAGCCGCTTCTGTATTTGCCAATTAGTCTTTTCATATATGAATTATAAAATAAGCCGGAAGAAAGCGGCGATGGCGATTATGGCCGACAGCAACGGCCTGATGCGCTCGCGCAGATATTTGAGGCCGAGACTGAGATAGTTTTTCACCGTCTGCTCGCCAATGCCGATTCTATGCGCGATTTCTTTATTGGTAAGTCCCTCGAACTTGCTTAGCATCAGAATCTGCCTCTGCTTGTCGGGAAGCTCCGATATATATTTATTGAGCGACGCTACAAATTCGTCGTACTCGGTAGGTGAAACGTCGTGGTGCGCGATGTTATTGCAGCATTCCATGTAATCCTCGAAAAACGGCGAGTTGATATTTTTCCGGTAACTCCTTACCAGGAAATTTCGGGCTATGACAAACAGCAACGCCTTGACGCTGTCTTCGGCTGTTATCTTCTCGCGGTTGACCCACAATTGCGTAAAAACTTCCTGCACGATATCTTCGGCGTCATGCTTCGACTTGGTGAACTGCAGGCTGTAACTGTATATCTGATTAAAATATAATTTGTATAAAACGTTGAATGCTAAAATATTCCCCTTCTTTATCTGACGGATAAGGCCGGCCTCGCCGGCAGATACATCTATATGTTCGTCGGATTTTTTCACACCGCAAAAGTACAAAAATTATTTAAAACAAACGATTCGAAATAATTAAATAAATTTTTCTATAATTAATAGTTGGTATTAGGAAAAAAATTATTACCTTTGCGGTGCTCAATTGAAAGAAGCCCGGAACGGTCCGGGCGCTTCGTGCGCAATCACTTTGGGATAAACATCTAACCCTACTTATAATTAATATATTATGACAAAAATCGGTATCAATGGTTTTGGCCGCATCGGACGCTTCGTGTTCCGCGCCTCTACCAAACGCGACGACATCGAAGTTGTCGCCATCAACGACCTTCTTCCCGTTGACTACATGGCTTACATGCTCAAATACGACACAATGCACGGTCGTTTCGACGGCACTGTCGACTATGACATGGAAAAAGGCCTCCTCATCGTCAATGGCAAGGCTATCCGCGTTACTGCTTGCAAGAACCCCGCAGAAATCGCTTGGGGCGAAGTTGGCGCAGAATACGTCGTTGAATCCACCGGCCTCTTCCTCACCAAAGAAAAAGCTCAGGCTCACATCGAAGCCGGCGCAAAATACGTGGTTATGTCCGCTCCTTCCAAGGACGACACCCCCATGTTTGTTTGCGGCGTAAACGAAAACACCTACGTTAAAGGCACTCAGTTCGTATCCAACGCTTCTTGCACCACCAACTGCCTCGCCCCCATCGCCAAGGTGCTCCACGACAAATTCGGCATCGTTGAAGGTCTTATGACTACCGTTCACTCTACAACCGCTACTCAGAAAACCGTCGACGGTCCTTCCATGAAAGACTGGCGTGGTGGCCGTGCCGCTTCCGGCAACATCATCCCCTCGTCGACAGGCGCTGCCAAGGCTGTTGGTAAAGTAATCCCCGCCCTCAACGGCAAACTCACCGGTATCTCGATGCGTGTCCCCACCCTCGACGTATCTGTTGTTGACCTCACCTGCAACCTCGAGAAACCCGCTACCAAAGAAGCTATCTGCGCTGCTATGAAAGAAGCTGCCGAAGGCGAACTCAAAGGCGTACTCGGCTACACCGAAGATGCTGTCGTTTCTTCCGACTTCCTCGGCTGCACCCTCACTTCTATCTTCGACGCAAACGCCGGTGTATACTTGACCGACAAATTCGTCAAAGTTATCTCTTGGTACGACAACGAAATCGGCTACTCCAACAAAGTGCTCGATCTCATCGCCCACATGAAGAAAGTAAACGGCTAATAACCGGACTTACTCCAATAAAAAAGGCCGCGCTCCGAGGAGCGTGGCCTTTTTTATTGGCTTTTTCAGGCTGCTTGGGAAGCATAGGAAACTTAGGATGCCTATGAAGCCTAAGCGTCCTATGATGCCTGAGATCCTATTCTTCTAATTTTTTTGCCAGGGCCTGAGCGGCATGGCGGCCGTCGCCCATGGCGAGAATCACGGTGGCGCCGCCGCGAACGATGTCGCCGCCGGCATAGATGGTGGAAATGGACGATTGCATGTCGCCGTCGACTTCAATGGTGCCTTTGCGCGATATGCCGAGGCCTTCTACCGAGTGGGGGATGAGCGGGTTGGGCGAGACGCCTACGGAGACGATTACCTCGTCGACGGGGAGCTCGACGGTGTCGCCTTCGACGGCCACGGGCGAGCGGCGTCCGGAGGCGTCGGGTTCGCCGAGGGTCATGCGCTGGAGCACTACGGACGTCACGTGGCCGCGTTCGTCGCCACGATATTCAATGGGGTTGTGGAGGGTGAGGAATTGCACGCCTTCTTGCGAGGCATGGTGCACCTCTTCGGCGCGGGCCGGCATTTCTTCGAGTCCGCGGCGGTAGATGATGTAGGCGTTTTCGGCACCCATGCGCAGGGCGGTGCGCACCGAGTCCATGGCGGTGTTGCCGCCGCCTATCACGGCCACATTGCGGCCTAAGGCCACCGGGGTGGCTGCTCCGGGGCGTCCGGCGCCCATGAGGTTGACGCGCGTGAGGTATTCGTTTGACGACATCACGCCGATGAGGTTTTCGCCGGGTATGCCCATGAAGCGCGGGAGGCCTGCGCCCGAGGCTACGAACACGGCGGCGTAGCCGTCGGCCACGAGCTGCTCTATCGTTATGGTCTTGCCAATGATGATGTCGGTGAGGAATTCCACGCCGAGGGCGCGCAGGTTGTCGATTTCGGCCTCGACTATCTCGTTGGGGAGGCGGAATTCGGGAATGCCGTATTTAAGCACGCCCCCGATTTCGTGGAGTGCCTCGAACACCGTCACGTCGTAGCCGAGGCGCGCCATCTCGCCGGCAAACGACAGTCCGGCAGGGCCGGAGCCGGCCACGGCCACGCGCTTTCCTTTGCGCGGCGGCAAAGCGGGAAGCGGTTTTTCGGGGGCAAGGCGGTCGGTGTCGGCGGCGAAGCGTTCGAGGTAGCCGATAGCCACGGGGGCTTTCTTCATCTTGTTGTAGATGCAGCGGCTCTCGCATTGCTTTTCCTGGGGGCATACGCGGCCGCACACGGCGGGCAGGGCCGAGGTGCGGCGCAGCACGCGGGCGGCTTCCTTGAAGTCGGCGCGCTGTATGTTTTTAATGAATCCGGGTATGTCGATTTGCACGGGACATCCCTGCACGCACTGCGGGTCGGGGCAGTCCATGCAGCGAGTGGCCTCTACAATGGCCTGCTCGGCGGATATGCCTTGGTTCACCTCCTCGTTGCAGGTGATACGGTAGGCCGGGTCGAGTTCGGGCATCTTTACCCTGGGTATGGCGGTGCGCTCTTTGGGCGACATTGCCCGGCGGAGATCTTCGCGCCAGGCTTCGGAGCGTGATGTTGGCATTTTGGTTGGGGTGGGGAAGGTCGAGTTATGTCGAGTTATGTCGAGTTATGTCGATTTATGTCGATTTATGTCGAATTATATCGAATTATATCGAATTAGGTCGAGGGTTTTAATTATAAGCGCGCAGGCGCATCATCATTTCGTCGAAATCGACTTGGTGGGCGTCGAATTCGGGGCCGTCGACACAAACGAAACGTGTCTTGCCGCCTACGGTGACGCGGCAGGCTCCGCACATGCCCGTGCCGTCGACCATAATGGTGTTGAGCGAGCAGATGGTGGGCACGTTGTGGCGCGCGGTCATGAGCGACACAAATTTCATCATCACGGCCGGTCCGATGGTGACGGCGAGGTCGACGTGCTCGCGGAGGATTACTTCCTCGACGCCGTCGGTGACGAGGCCCTTGCGGCCATATGAGCCGTCGTCGGTCATTATTATTACTTCGTCGGAGTGCTCGCGCACCTCGCGCTCGAGTATGATAAGGTCCTTGGTGCGCGCGGCAAGCACGGATACGACGCGGTTGCCGGCGGCCTTCATGGCTTTTATTATGGGCAGCAGCGGAGCCACGCCCACGCCTCCGCCCGAGCATACGACCGTGCCGTAGCGGCGGATGTCGGTGGCGCGGCCCAGCGGACCGGCCACATCGGTGAGGCAGTCGCCGGCTTCGAGGACGCATATGGCCTTGGTGGATTCGCCCACGGCCTGCACTACAAGGGTGATGGTGCCTTCGCGCGGGTCGGCGTCGGCGATGGTGAGGGGGATGCGCTCGCCCTTTTCGCCGGTGCGTACTATAACGAAATGCCCCGGACGGCGGCTGCGGGCTATCAGCGGTGCCTCGACCACGAGCTTGACCACACGTTCCGAAAAATATTCTTTCTCAACTATTCGGTTCATCAAATGGTTTTTTATTTGCGTACAAACTTACGAAAAAAAAGAATTACAATCAAAAAAAATGCCTAACTTTGGAAAAATGAACTGATTTCGATATGAACGGACTTATATTGGCATTGCTGCTGCCCGTGCTGGGCACCACTCTGGGGTCGGCATGTGTGTTTTTTATGCGCAAGCAGATGAATATGCCGCTCTACCGCGTGCTTCTCGGTTTTGCATCGGGCGTGATGGTGGCCGCATCGGTGTGGTCGTTGCTTATCCCGGCTTTGGAGTCGGACGGCGCCGAGGGGGCTTTTCGTGTGGTGCCTGTGGCTGCCGGGGTGGTGGCCGGCTTTTTGGCATTGTGGGCTCTCGACCATTTCACGCCGCATATGCACGTCAACCAACATGAGGAGGGGCCGCGCTCGCGCATGTCGGCCACGAAGAAGCTCGTTATGGCCGTGACCATCCACAATATCCCCGAGGGGCTTGCCGTGGGCGCCACGATAGCGGGCGTGCTCGAGCACAACGCTTTCATACCCATCGCCGGGGCGCTCACGCTGTCGATTGGCATTGCGATACAGAATTTTCCCGAAGGAGCCATCGTGTCGATGCCCTTGCGCAATGCCGGAAACTCGCGCTTCAAATCGTTTTGGATAGGCACGCTCACGGGGCTTGTCGAGCCGGTGGCGTCGGTGCTGACGGTGCTCCTTGCGGCATGGGTGGTGCCCGCGTTGCCTTTCCTGCTCGCTTTCGCGGCCGGCACTATGCTTTATGTGGTGGTAGAGGAACTCATTCCCGACGCCTCCGAGGGCGAACATTCCAATATGGCCACGCTCGGCTTTGCCGCCGGCTTCGTGCTTATGATGGTGCTCGATGTAGCCCTCGGCTAAGTATAAGATATAAGTGATAAAGTATAAGTGATAAAGTTGAAAAACCTTATCACTTATCCCTTATACTTTATACTTTTATTTGTAGCTTGCGATGTGGCGGGCTTTCTTTTCCTCGAAAATCTCGTCGATGGCGAAAAAGATGCCGGATTCCTCGACGTCGCCGAACTCGTCGTTGATGGCCGTGCCAAACATGCGCATCGTGGGCGACAGGCTCATGTAGGCGTTGACGAGCGGAGGGATGTTGAGGCCGTGCTCGCGCACGTGGGCGTTCAGTATCTTGTAGTCTTCCTTGAAGCAGTCGGCGGTGAATATCGCTGCCATGGCTTCGTTGTCGGTGTGGGTGTCCAAAGCCTTGATGGGGCGCACGAGGCCGTCGGGGTCGGGGAAATGCTTGTGCAGGAAATAGAGTATCATGTTGCGGCACTCTTTGGAGTAGCTCGGATACATCGTGACTTTGCCGAAAAGGTAGCGCATCTGTGGGTATTCCACCGTGAGCGCTCCCAGGCCGTCCCAAAGGTTGTCGAGGGCATAGAGGGCTTTCGATCCGGCGCGTGTCGACTGGTATTCGAGGCGCACGAACGAGCGGCCGAGCTCGATGGTGAGCGGCAGATAGTCGCGTATAAATTTTTCCGAGAAGCGGAACATGTGGCTTGTGGCTATGCGCGGCACCAGCGGTTCGGAAAAGCGTATGTTGTCGCCGGTGATGAAGCGGTAGCCTCCGAGGATGAGGCGTGTCTCGGGGTCCCACACCACAAGTTGCAGGCAGGGCGGGTCCATCAAGTCGAATTCGTCGATGTCGCAGTCCTTGCCGGTGCCTCCTCCGGCGGCACGGAACGCTATCTCGCGCAGACGTCCGATCTCGCGCATCACATTGGGGCTTTTACGCCCGTCCACGACATAAATCTGCGTGTTTCCTTTGTTGGAATCGCGCAGGAAACGCGCTTGGTGCAGTTCGTTTTCTACGACCTGAGGGTCGATTGGGTCGATTATATTCCGGATCATATCGTCGATGGAGAGAGTGCGTAAACAGATTCTTTTATTGCCTCGGCGGTGGCGGCGGCTTGTCGTCCGGCGCCGAGAGAGGAGTAGGGTATGGGCTTGCCGATTGTTATGGTAAGGGTCTTGCCACGGCTTCTGAACACCTCGGCGGGCAGTCGCAGCATCTCGATGTTGAAGCCTATGCCAAGCCGCTTGCGCCACAGGGCCATGCGGTAGAATCCCCGGGAGTTCTCGCCCGAGATGTGCACCGGCACTATGTCGCGGCGGTGTTGCACGGCTTTGTTTACAAACATCTTGTGCCACGCCAGGTCGCGTATCTCGCCGCCTTTGCCGAGCCTCGACACCAGTCCGGCCGGGAACACGGCCACGGGCATGTCGGAGGCCATGGCGGCATCGAGCGCGCCGGCGGCCTCGCGGCACTGGGCGCCGTGCTTGTTTATGGGCAGGAACGTGTCGGAAAGCGGCTCTACGGCCATGAGCAGGTCGTTGACCACGAAGCGCATCGGCGAACGGTAGCGGCCGGAGATGGCTGCTATCAGGGCCATGCCGTCGAGTCCGCCGAGCGGATGGTTCGACGCGAAAATCACACGTCCCGATTCGGGGAAGTTTTCCGCGCCGCGTATCTCGACCTTTACGTCGAGGTCGGCGAGCACGCCGCGGCAGAATTCGGCGTCGCGTCGCGGGAAATTGTCGCGCAGCAGCGCGTTCAGTTCTTCGCAGCGGATATAGAGGCTCAGTGCGCGCACAAGCGGGCGCGGCACCATGCGTGCCTTCTTGCCGAGTTTGTCGGCGATGACACGTTCGAGGTCGATCTGTATCGGGCGATCTGCTTTCATAACATTTTGCAAAGTTACAAACAATTTACAAAACGCAAAACAACCAAAGTGCAAATTCCTCAAAACGTGCAATAAAAGACAAGAGAGTGTAAGATATTAGCGTTAATGCCCGTGAATTATACATTAATTTTTTGATTAATGAGAATTCACGGGCATTAACGTAAAATTTGCGAAATTCGCGGTTAAAAAGACAGGAGAACAGGAGAACGGGAGGAATTTCACGTTAATGCCCGAGAATTATACATTAATAAAAATTAATGGGAGATTCACGGGCATTAACGTTAAAAAATAATTTGCGAAATTTGCGAAATTTGCGAAATTTGCGGTTCGGTCACAAGCCGGAGGCTTGTGTTCCTACGGCTTGTGTCCCTACGTTTAGAAGAGTACTTTGGTGGACTTGCCGCCGCTTACGCGGATGTAGATGTTGCCCGGAGCGGGTGCGGCCACGCGGATGCCCTGGATTGTGTACCATTCGGCGTCGGCGTTTTCGACATCGACGGCCACGTCCTCGATTCCGGCGGGGTCTTCGGTGCGGAACAGGACGTATTCCGGCGCGCTGTACGCGCTGTTGTTGTCGTTCAAAGCCTGGAAACGGCATATATAGTCGGTGTGGGGAGTGAGTCCGTCGAGGCTGATTTTGGAATCTTCGCCGGCAGCCTGCGTGTTTTTATATATGTCGGTTATTTCCTTTGCTTCTATCGAGGATATTTTAAGCACCAGGCCTTTGGGAAATTTGGACAGTTGTATTCTGAAAAAATGATCGTTCCATTTAATAGGCCCTGCCACGATTTCCTTCGGTTCATTGGCTATGAGTTTTGTATAATAATCTAAATACATATCTTCCGACGCTGTAACTGTGTATCGTAAATAGTATTTGGCGTTGAGGTCGGTTTTAATGTCAGGGAATGTAAAATAGATGTTATTCAGGTACGAGAGGTCGTTGCCGTCTTTGAGGGCGGTAATTGTGGCGGTGCCGTCGGCATATTCAACCGATGCTGCGTCGGGTATATGCTGATAATTCTCCTCCTGTATAACTACTTCAATTTCAGGTTCGACGCCTGCGAGGATGTTTTGGCTTACTATTTCGTCGCCCTCAAACATCACATTGTCGTGCTCGATGAAGCGTATGTTGGATACCGTTATTTTCTGGCCTGTGGATGTTCGTGTAAAGTCGAATGTCAATTTAGCGTTGGATATATCCTCTCCGGGGCAATTCGCAACCATAAAGCGGGTTATCTTCTCTCCATAGTTTAATGCCGGTTCTGTCTCCGTTGCGCCTGCTATGAATTTGCTATCATCGTCATTTGCGGAGGCTTTTGCTAATATGCTGCTAATCCATTCGTCCGACTCCACGTCAAATACTATGTCATAGTACTTCGATGCCGAGAGTTGGAGGGTGGTTGGAATGTTGACCTGTCCTTGCCACTGGTACGGACCGTTGCCCTCAACGATGTCAAGGTCGAACGATTTGTCGCCGGTTATGGTGAACTTAGGGTCGGCTACCTGTATCCATCCGCTGTTGGCGAAATAGAAATATGGCGATCCCAATTTCGATGTCGAGAAGATGTCGCGGCCTTTGTCTACGGCGTAGTGAACAGCCGGTTTTGATTCAAACGGATTGACGACGGCGATTTTTGCCGACGACGAGGATAGAGATTCGATGCTGTAATCGAGATAGTTGCTGTTTATCAGCGACTGACATAAGGCTGAAGGAGCCGCAACTGCCGCCGCGGCCAAAAAAAGTAAAAGTTTTTTCATTGGCATATGATTATTTCGTGTTTATAAAGGCAAAAATACAAAAAATATTACTTTGAAATTACCCCCCCCCATTTTTAACATAATTTAACACTAATTAAGACTGCTTGCTCTTTATAAGACAGGAGAACAGGAGGGGCGGGAGAGATTTCACGTTAATGCCCGTGAATTATACATTAATAAAAAATTAATGGGAGAAATAAAAAATTAATGGGAGATTCACGGGCATTAACGCGAAATACAATCTGTGAAATTTGCGTAATTTGTGAAATTTGTGGTTTAAGGCACAAGCCGGAGGCTTGTGTTCCTGCGGAGGCTTGTGTTCCTATGTGAAGATTTCGCGGACGACGGGGAGGGAGGCCAGCGAGGAAAGCGAGGCGTGGTGCAGGGCGTAGTAGTCGAGTATGGAGTCGAGCAGGGTGTTGCGGTCGACGCGCGACAGGCGCACACGGGAGAGGTTGCGGCGGTTGAGGCGCGACAGGAGCACTACGCCGCGGGCGCGGTCGGGGTCGAGGCATTGGCGGTGGAGCGGCGGGGCGGTGGTGAACCGGGCCTCGCGCATGTCGAACCATCGGCCGGGGGCATAACTCGACAAATCCGGCTCGATGCCGAGGAAATGGCCCATGCGGTAGATAATCATAAGGTGGAAATTGGCGAGAGCCGTCTCTGAAAGCGAGCCCATTGAGGCTATCTCGGAAAAGAGAAAGTCGCTGAGCAAGGGGTCGGCAGGGCAGTCGCGAAGCACCGTGGCGAGAAAGTCGGCCAGAAAGAGGGCCACTACCGCCCCCATCGCGCTCGGCACGGGCGTTGCTCCGGGCGTGAGCCTTACGTCGGACATGCGGCATATGTCCTCGCCGGGCTTGAAATGGCCGATGCCCTCAAACATGCCCAGGGGCATCATCAAGGCCCTGCGGCGTCGGGCCTCGCGGCCTGCTCCGGCATTAACGGCCACGGCGATGCGTCCGCGCTCGCGGCTCCATGCCGTGACAATCGACGTGGAATCGGAGTGGCGCACCGTGCGCAACGCTATGCAGTGAATATTTTCCAAAATTAACTTAAATTACCAAACAAATTACCGAAAAAAACTGAAAATCAAAAAGTTAAAAAATATTAAAGGGGGGGGGTGGAATTACTTTATTTGCATATTCAAAATAATAATTTTACCGTTGCAGTTGCATACTATAATCATGACCAAATAATCCTAAGGCCATTAGTTATTCCAAAAGCAATTTCTTCGATAAAATAAATAATTATTCTATACAATCAATCATCTCTCATTTTATGGAAAAAGGAACTAAACTCCTTCTGTTCCTGGCTTTATTTATCGGTATCTGTGCAAAAGGCTACAATCTGCCCGAGTTCAATGTTGACGCTCGCGAGCAGTCCACCGTTGTGACGGTCGACGGCACGGAATACACCATCTGGGCCTCGGCCTATATGGAAGTCAGGGGCAAAAACGATGGCAACACCGGTTGCTGGTATCCCAACTACAATCTTCGTTTTTCACCGGCTATTGCTTCCGGTCTTATAGAAAAGGTTTCTTTCGACGGCAACCTCTATCAGCATGGCTCAATCGAATCTGTTCACAACAAGCGACAGGATTGGCCTAATCCGTCGGGAAACAATTTGCATACATGGAGCGAATTCAACAATCTGAATATTTCGGGGGCTCTCGACTATGTGGGTGAATACAAGATTAAATTCAACGGGATTGACGAAGAAGTGACTGTGAGCTATTCGACAGTCGGCCAATCTGATGAATTCCGTATGAAGCATCTTACAAAGTCGTTGTTTTCCGTCGAGGCCTCGGCCCGTACTGTAAGCAATTCGGAAGCCGCCATCGATTATGAGGTTTCGGCCATTCTGCCCGACGCCCATACTTTCACAAATGTGAAAATATACGAAGGGTATGACGTGGCCGGCGAGCCGGTGTATTCCTCATCGGAAGCAAAAGGTACTTGCACCTTGAAAAACTTGGAGCACGGCAGCAATCTGACCTACACCGTGGTAGCCACCGGCGTATCTGCCGACGGCACGGAAGTAAACGGCTATGCCACAGTGCAATGGTTGCAGACCGATATTCGCAATCAGATTTCATTCGGCCTGAAAGTATGGCACTCCGACGTGTTCAAAAAACTCGGCTGGGCTGAAGCCGGCCACGACTTTAAGTTCGACCACAGCGATGCCGACGACTATGGCACGATGTACGATTACTATGTGCTTCGTGTAAATGACGACATGACCGATGTTGAGCCCGAGCCATTTGTGGTGCAGTGCGAATTGATAAACCGGACGCAGAAATATGCGTATTATCCCGGACAGGCCGAAATCGACAATGCTGTCTTCCAGAATAAGGTGGACGACAACAGCCTTATCCGTTTCTACTTCGACATGCGCAGCAACGACACCTGGACCAAAGTGTAGCGTTTCGACGAGCGCATCGGCAACTCCCGCGTAAAGTTCGGCGCAATGGCCAAGAATATCTGGCTGCGCGTCAACACCGACCCCAATGTGAATGTCTACGACAAATTCCAGATAATGTATGACACAAGCGGCGACGCTATCGACAACCGACCCGTCGAGGCTCCCATCGACAACAGCCGTTACACCATGCTTGTGCCCAAAGGCTCGCCCCTCTACAACCTCATGCGCGGCACGATACCCGCTTCCGAGGACAATCTGGTGCTCTACTTCAACAAGCACATCGCCTCCGACTACTGGTATCAGATTAATCTTGGCCGAAACATCAAATTCACTGTCGAGCAGCCGTTCTCATTCCTTATCAACGGCGAGAACCAGAATGTGCAGTTCACTGTCGACGGATATGAAAACATAAAGGCCAACAGGGCCGTAAACTCCGTTATCCACAGCGGCCTGGAAGGCAACCGCCTCATGCTGCATGTGAAATACAATTACACAAGCAACAAATACGAATACGAATTCCGCCTCCACAAGCTGGGCGATGCCTTCCCGTCGGACTGGGAACGCGCCTCCGACCCCGACGTGACGGTGAAACATTCGCAGCCTATCTTCAAGGCTTGGACCGGAAATGCCGAAAACAACGGTGAAGACTTTATCTACGGCATGAGCCGCATCGAGTCAATCCCGCACTATGTCGACGGCGCCGCCAACTACTTCACTTTCGCCTATGTCTACAAAGACAAGGGCGATGAAAAGGCTACATGGAGCTATACTCCCATCGAGGGACGTACAGCCCACCCCAACGTGTTCTACATGGACCTGCGCGACGCCTCCGGCAACGGCATAAAGGTAAATGCCGATATGGCCGACAAACTCGCCTCCGGCGGATTCAATTTCGGCTACGACGAAAATGCCGCCGGCATGGACCATCTCGCCTTCTTCAACATCATGGACGAGGACGGCTACGATGTGGCAAATCCCGAACAGGGCGGCCAGTGGTTCTTCGGCAACACATGGTGGTGTGCCAACCGCTATATCGTGCCCGAGAACGATATCCACGGCAATCAGCTCGATCCCAATTCGTCGCAATACTGGATTCCCGACGTGCGCCCCAAAACCGGCACACGCGGCGACCTTGTCTACGCCGACCACGGCGAAAACGCCACTATCTACGGCATCACAATCTTCCGTATCGCCGGTACGAAATACGACATGTACCGCCCTGCCGGAGCAAAGATGGTGGAAGGCAACTACTATTACCTCTACTTCAACACCAACCCCGACAAGCAAGGCCCGGAGCTGACGATGCCTATCTCGATAAACGTTAACGGCAGTTATCCCGAAGGCGAGGTGCCCGACATCCCCGTGCTCCACACCGACCAATACGAATTCTACCATCCGTCGGAAAATCCCTATCCCGTGCGCGGCCGAGTTACCCTTGTCGACGGCAAATATGTGTCTGACTTCGGCGGCGAACTTGGAGAGGAGAAACTTTACAACCGTCCTGAATTTGCCGATAACATCCCCTCGGAGGCCGTGCCGACCATTAAGAACGGATGGCCCGCGCTCGTGGTGCTCGACCATGTCGACCGCAACGGCGACGCCATCTACCGTCTCGACCTCGACGCCTACCAGCCCAAAGTCGACGAACCCTTCACCGTGGCTGCCGTGACGCGCTCGATCGCATGGGCCGGCGACAGGGTGAACGACAAGCTCCGCGTGTCGAAATGGAGCCGCTACATGACAGCCCAGGGCAAGCAGCCCACCGAATATCGCGCGTCGGTGATCAACAACACCAAGGTGACATATTCGCAGCTGCTCATCGGCACCAACGCCGACCAGCTCCGCGTGCAGTTGAAATCGACCGTCCCCAACCTCAGCGCCTCGGTCACTTCCGACTTCTGCGCCGACGAGACACAATGGGCGCACCAGCCGCTTGTATATCCCGAATTCAACGCCGAGGTGTCGTGGGTAATCGACAGCGAAAACGGCTTCTACCAGGGCGTGAGCGAGCAGCAGCCTCTCTATATCCGCCTTTTCGTAAAAGAATTTGAGAAAGACGAGAACGGCGATTTCGTAACCGGAGCCAATGACGAATACATCCGCGCCAAAGTCGACGGTCCCAAGACATATGTCCCCGGCACCGAAGGATACTACGCTCCCGACCCCGCCAACAAGGACGACGAGAACGAACCCGACTCCGAGGCTTTCGGCCGATACAAGATTACCAAACTCGATGTCGACCAAGAAAAGATGCAGGTGACGATGATTGTCGACGGCAACGAAATCACCCTCCCCATCTACGACGAAAACAACCTCGAAGATGTGTTCCTCAACGAGGGTGAATACCTTGTGTCGCTCCCCGTATCGTTCCTCATGGACGCCTCCAAGGTTAACGAGGTGTATGCCACCCTGTCGTGGTCGAACCAAAACTCGATTCCCCGCAAGTCGAACGTGGTGTCGGAACTCAACTACGTCTACCTCACTCCCCACGTGTCTTACAACGACGATGCCGAGGCTATCGGAGTAGGCTCGCGCAAAGCCGACAACACTTCTTACGGCGCAAACCTCGTGCCCTACTGGAACGCAAATGAAGACGTGGCCGTGCTGCCTTACCGCAAACGCCCGGAATATTTTTACAGCGCATCGTCCAACGAATGGCTTGGCAAACTTGAAGTAAACGACGACGCATCCCGCCCGGAAATAGGCGACGCTATCCTCAACTACGAGATTACCCCCGAGAATTTCGACCAAGAGGTGAATGACCCCGACCATGCCGGGAAATTCGGCACATACGTCTACAAAGACGGTCTCGCATGGGCGCACAATGCAGTGTCGTTCGGCGACTCGCGTCTCACCGACATGACCGACCCCAACTCGCCGAAATTTGAGACACATATCGGATTCCTCACCATGATTGAGCGCAGCTACTGCTGGCCTGACGTGCCCGTGATTCGCCGCGCACCCCTCGCAGGCTACTCCGATTCGCAGATTCTCCAATGGGCCGGCGAGGAAGGCCGTTCACGCGCCGCATCGGATGCCCGCATCCACACATTCGGCACAGTGGCCCACAAGGTGATTCCGTTTGTCGAGCTCAACATCTCGGGTATCGAGGATGTAGCCGGCGAAGCCGACGCTCCCGTTGAATACTACAACCTCCAAGGCGTGCGCCTTGCCAACCCCACGCCCGGCACAATCGTAATCCGCCGCCAAGGCTCGAAAGCCACCAAAATCCTTTATTAATTCACAATTCACAATGCACGATGCACAATCGGGTTTCCATACCTGATTGTGCATTTTTAATTAATTCACAATGCACGATGCACAATCGGGTTTCAATACCTGATTGTGCATCTTTTATAATTGTGCATTGTGCATTGTGCATCGTGCATTACACAAGTCCTAATTTTTTTCCGTAGACTTGTCCGATAAGGGCGCCGAGGAGCATAACGGCTATCGACACGCCCAGAACGAGGGTCATGCCTCCGGCTTCGAGCAGTATGGGCATGAGTATCACTCCGGCCACAGCCCCGGCCTTGCCGAGCATGGCGGCGATGCCGGTGCCGGCTCCACGGTCGTCGACGGGATAGATGGCCGACGGGATTATGAAGGTGATGAGGTGAGGGCCGGCGTTGAGCGATACTTCAAAAATAACAAATCCGGCAATCATGACCCATGCCGGCCATTTCAGAAGGAAAGCCGCCAAAAGCAATGCCAGGCCGACACCTGCCAACACAAATCCGCGCGTGAGCATTTTCACATGGTTGCAGCGGTTCATAATCAAAAGGCCGAGCACAAATCCGGGCAGGATGAAGAAGTTGACCACAGCCGTAACGGCCACGGAGTCGATTACTTTCGGCATGCCCGTCACTGTCGACGACTCGATGCCGAGTGCCATGACAAGCACCGGGAGGAACACGCCGAATCCGTACACGCCCAGTCCCTCGCAGGCCCAGGGAATACCGCTGAATATCACGCGCGTGAGATTCTCTCCGTGGAACATCGCGCCCCACGACGTAGCCTTGCCCTGAGTCTTTGCCGCCGGCGCCGGTGGAAGCGTGGCTCCGGGCCCGAAAAATTTGCGCGCGGCGGCGAGTGCCTCGTCGCTCCGGCCGTGGTCCATGAGCCAGCCGGGCGATTCGGCCCAGCGGATACGCATGAGCAGGGTGAGCGCGGCGGCCGCGCCGATTATCAGGATAAGATAGTTCCAGATATGCGGGTCGGGGTCGGATTTGAGCCAGAAATAGCATATCACGGCTGTGACGATGAAGCCAATCGAAGACGTGGCCTTGGCCACTCCCACCATTACTCCGCGCCACCGCGCCGGCATCAGCTCGGAGATATAAGCCGAGTCGAGGCTGTAACCGCCGCCCACGCCGATGCCGGCCAGAAACAGGCCGCATATCAGCCATGCCGTATGAGGCAGAAGCAGGCATATGGCGGCTCCGGCCATGATTATCACCGGGCATAGGCGAAACCATAGGAGGTAGCCGTGACGGTCGCTCAACTTGCCTATCACTGCCGAGCCCACGCCAATGCCGATGAGGCCCGTGGCGCCTATGAGGCCTTGAAGCAGCGACGGAAGCCCGGGGTGCAAGATAAGCTGCATCATCGGCAGCATGATGCCTACCACGGTGCTGAGTCCGGCGCCGATGATCTGTTCCATGGAACTGACCAATGCTATCCAATAGTCTTTGCGGGTCATGGGAGTTGGGAAGTTTAGAAGTTGGGGAGAAATTGTCGTTTTTGTCGATTATGTCGCTTTTGTCGCCTTGCCTTTAAGATTTCCAGTTGGAATGGTCGGGATGGGGGTCGGTGAAGCGGAAAAGGGGCAGGAGGAAGAGCCATGTGGCCACGCAGAAGGGAGCCGTGAGCGTGGGGATGCCCCACGGAGCCATGAGCACGTCCATACCGGCCTGGATGAAGAAGGTGGCTGCAATGCCGGCGAGAGCCCAGAGAGCCGAACGCCAGTTCACTTTATAGAAGGTCATGCCCAGGGCGATGCCCGTAAGCACGGGGCTGAATCCGAAGAGGCCGTTGGCAATATCGTGGGGGTTGGTCTGGAAAAGTATGGCCAGGCCCAGAGCCACGGCCGATGCGATGCCGGCCCAGATTGCGGCCCACTTGTTGCACAGCGCAAGACCCACGAGGAACCATACGCCTGTAATCCAGGAGTCGACGAGGAACACCTGCGCCACGCCTTTGAGCCAATAAATCACAAGGGATACAAACGAGCAGTCGAGCGAGTAGTCGAACGACGATTCAAGCGCGGGGGTTGAGAGCCCTGCGGGATGCAGGCTGTCGAACATGCGCGCGGCAAGGAGGAATATCCATGTGAGGAACACAAACGGGAAGGTAAATGAATTCACCTTCCACGGAGCCATCACATTGTTGAAGCCGCGGCGAACCCATGTCGACAGCATGGCGAAAAACACTATCGACACCCACATCAGCCACGAGTCGGGCGAGATGAAGGTGGGGAAGGCGCAGCCCACGAGGATGCCGTTGAAGCCCCACAGGCCCTGCTCGCCGTCGGAAGGATTCTCATTCAGAAGCCACCCTGCGGCTGTGGATGCCACCAGGCCCAGTACCGCGCCCCAGCCCACGGCCGGGTTGCCCGTGGCATACGAGCCCCAGAAAATACCGATTAAAAACATAAGGCCGGTCCACCATGAGCCTTGAAACATCACCTGTCCGGCTCCTCTTAATATCGCACGCAAAATTTTCATAAAAAAATGATTTAAATTGTGAATTGTGCATCGTGCATCGTGCATTGTGCATTATCTCCAAGGGAATTCTTTGGGAATGGGCACTCCTTTTACGGCCATTCTCACGCGCGAGCAAAATTCGCGCACGGCGGCCTTCACGGGTCCCGGCTCGTTGCCGAGCACCTTGAAAAGGAGGCCGGCCGAGTTGGGCAGGTGGGTAATGCCGGTGGCGATATGCGCCTTGGGGTCGTAGACAGGGGTGGTGGCGTCGTAAATCTCGGCGGCACGGTCCTCGGGCGTGACCACAACCACGTTGGCAAACACGTCGAAGCCGTGCATCACGCCAATCTGGCGCAAGTCTTCACGGGTAGGGTCGATTATAAATTTCTCGCGGAACAGCTGCTCGCCGTCGGGCCGCTCGGCGTGAGTGCACACCGAAAGTATGTCGTAGGCGAAAATTTCGCCGCCGTTGTAATACTTTCGTCCGGGCATGTATATCTCGGAGTAGAAAGCCGTGGCCGTGGGGTGCACCTGCATGAGCGTGTCGCAGATGAAACGGGTGTGGCGGCAGGGTATGATGGGCTCGGGCAGGTATTCGAGGTAGGCGCCCTCTTCGAGCACTATTTTCTGCGTCATGCCCGAATAGTTGCGCTTCATCTCGGCGAGTTTGGTGGCCGCGCCGGTGGAGATGTGGGCGTAGGCTCCGGGGCCTACGCTGAAATTTTGCACATATCGGTCGCCGTCGACGTTGGGGCCTCCCGACGAAAGGATGTAGACACACGGCATGCCGGGCATCTCCTCGTCGAAATACAACTCCTGCTGCACGATTAGCGGCGCGCGCCGGTCGAGCTCGCGCAATATCGACTTGCCGTCGGCATCGAGCACGAATCCGAGGTTGAGATAGCCGTGTTTGCCGGGGCAGCCCACATACATGGCGTCGGGCTGGCTCAGGTATGGAGCCATTTCGGGCATCGAGTCAAAGTCGACGCGTGGCGAATCTGAATAATATCGTTGCATGGCGGGAGTGGTTGGAGGGTGGGAATATTACATTTTATCGAAAAGGGCCATCTTGAAGATGAGGTCGACGAGTTCGTCGATGCCGTCGCCCTTCATCGAGTTGGTGAACACGAAAGGCTTGCCGGGGCGCATCAGGCGCGAGTCGTGGTCCATCACTTCGAGCGAGGCGTTGACGTAGGGGGCGAGGTCGGTCTTGTTTATTACCAGGATGTCGCTCTGGGAGATGCCGGGGCCGTCCTTGCGCGGAATCTTGTCGCCGGCGGCCACGTCGATCACGTAGATGAAAAAGTCGACGAGCGCGGGGCTGAATGTAAGGGTGAGGTTATCGCCGCCCGATTCGATGAGCACCACGTCGGCGTCGGGGAACTTCGATTCCATTTCCTCTACCGCGGCAATATTCATCGACGGGTCCTCGCGCACTGCCGTGTGAGGGCATGCGCCGGTTTCTACGCCGATAATGCGGTCTTCAAGAAGGATGCCTTTGAGGGTCTTGCGCACATGCTTGGCGTCTTCTGTGGTGACAATATCGTTTGTGATGATGAGCACATTCATTCCTTTCTCCATGAGTTTGGGAGTGATGGCTTCTATGAGAGCTGTTTTGCCGGAGCCTACGGGGCCTCCGATACCGATTCTGCAAGTTGACATATAAATAAATAGTTGGGGAAGTTTGGAAGGTGGGGAGTTTGGGAGTTTTGGGAGGTGGACCCCGCGTTGAAACGCGGGGAACGGGGCGGTTTGGCGGGCGTTCAATTCATGAACATGCGCATCGCGCCTTTTTCGTGGAGCGAGGCGAAGATGTCCATCTCGGGCACGAAGCAGTTCATGTCCTCGAAGCGCATCGTGCGGGCGCGCTCGTATATCTCGGGCACTTCGGAGCAGAGACGCTGGAGTATGGTCTGCGTGTCGTAGTGCGACACGCGCACACAGCGCAGGGCGGCCGAGAGCACCATGTTTATCACACCGTACTGGTGGGAGGCAAAGAGCTGCTCCTCGTCGGCGCCGGCCAGGGCGAACGATATGCCCTGAGCCGTGGGGTAAGCGCCGGGGGTGGCGCCCGAGTTGATGTCGGCGAGCCATCGCTCGAAAAGCTCCTCGCCCGGGAAAAGTTTTTCTCCGAGTTCGGCGAGCTTCTTGCCCATGCGGCGCAGCATCATTCGGGCTTCGTCGTTCATCTTGAAAAGCATGAGCCGGCGGTCGATTTCCACTATGGCGTCGTAGTCGCGGGCCTTGGCGGCACGGTGGGCTATGAGGGCGGCCACACCGTCGGAATACGCGCCCTGGCGGGCCACCGAGCGGGTATATTGCTCGAGGGTGGCGGCATCGTGGACTATTCCCATATGCGAGGCCGTCTCCAAGCCGTTGGAGAATGAGAATGTGCCGACGGGAAATGTCGAGTCGGTCATCTGCAATATGTGCATCAGGGCGTTCATAGCGAGGGTGTTGGGAAGTGTGGAAGTTATGAAGTTGGGAAGTTAGTGGACGTGGGAGTGAGACTGGTGAGACGCGCCTCCGAAAAGACGGCGGATTTCCTGCGGGGCCATGTAGGGGATTACCTCGGATGCCTCGTGGAAGTTGTAATAAATGTGGGGTATGTCGTGAGTCTCCATCACCGACATCATCACTTTTTTGTCGACGGTGAGTGGAACAAACACTTTTGTGCCTTTCACCACGGCGGGCCAGTGCTGGTTGCCGATGGCGTGGCCGAGTTCTACGGAGTGACGGATAATTTCCTCGGGCGAGAGCGTGGCGAGTTCGCCGAGGTCGATTTCAAGCACGGGGTTGAGTCCCAAGCGGAGCACTACCACCTTTTTCTCGTCGGGTTCGAAAGCCACGATGTCGCCGTCGGCAATCTGGCTCTGGCGGCGCAGGGCTATGGGGTATTCGATGCCGAGGTCGCTTGTGGCGAGGAAACGGCTTTTCTGGGCTGTCCACTGGTCGAGGATGATAGACTCAACGGTAAAGCCTTCGGTCTTTCTCGTCCATTCGGGAGAGTTGATATTTCCTAAAATTTCGCTAAAAACAGTCATGGCGGCTGAAAATAAATTAAAGTTGAAACGTAAAATTAACGATTTAATCCGACTTAACTCGATTTATATCGAATTAAGTCGAATTAAATCGATTGATTATTTTAACTGAACCAGTAGAGTTGCGAGAGGCTCAATTCCTTGGCCGGCGGCACGTAGGCGAGGGTTCCGTCGACATACACGTCGAATGTCTCGGGATTAACCTCGATTTGCGGCATTGCAGAGTTGCGCACCATGTCGGTTTTCGCAAGCTGGCGCACGCCGTGTACCGGGTAGAGGATATTTTCCGTGCGGATTATGTCGCTGAGGCCGGCATCCATGGCGGCGCGGCAGGTGAAGCGCACGCATGTGCGGGGCATGGCCTTGCCGAAGGCGCCAAACATCGGGCGCATTATCACCGGCTGCGGGGTTGGCAGCGAGGCGTTGGGGTCGCCCATTTCGGCCCAGTTGATCATGCCGCCTTTAATCACCATCTTGGGCTTGGTGCCGAAGAAAGCGGGTTCCCAGAGCACGAGGTCGGCCATCTTGCCAATCTCGATTGATCCGAGTATGTCGGAAATGCCGTAGGTGATGGCGGGGTTAAGGGTGATCTGCGCAAGATAGCGGAGCACGCGGAAGTTGTCGTTTTGGTCGGAATCTTCGGGGAGGCGTCCGCGCACGTCTTTCATATATGAGGCCATCTGGAATGTGCGCATAAACGATTCGCCTACACGGCCCATGGCCTGGGAGTCGGACGATACCATCGAAATCACGCCGAGGTCGTGGAGGATATTTTCGGCGCTCTGTGTCTCGGGACGCACACGGCTTTCTGCAAATGCCACATCGGAAGGAATCTTCGGGTTGAGGTTGTGGCACACCATAATCATATCGAAGAGCTCGGCCTCGGAGTTGATGCCGAAAGGCAGGGTGGGGTTGGTCGATGAGGGAAGCACGTTGGCCATGGAAGCCACTTTCAGCAAGTCGGGAGCGTGTCCGCCGCCGGCGCCTTCGGTGTGGTAGGTGTGGATGGTGCGTCCGTCGAGGGCTGCGATTGTGTCCTCGACATATCCGCCCTCGTTGAGGGTATCGGTGTGGATTGCCACCTGCACGTCGTAGCGGTCGGCCACATCCATGCAAGCGCGTATGGCTTGCGGAGTCGAGCCCCAGTCCTCGTGAATCTTGAAGCCCATGCAGCCGGCCACGAGAGTTTCTTCCAAGGTCTCGGATACGGATGAGTTGCCTTTTCCGAGGAAGCCCATGTTGATAGGCAGGCCTTCGGTGGCCTCAAACATCTTGCGCACGTTCCACACGCCGGGTGTGATTGTGGTGCCGTTGGTGCCGTCGGTGGGGCCGATGCCGCCGCCTACAAGCGTGGTGATGCCGTTGCTCAGGGCGTGGTAAGCCTGCTGGGGAGAGATATAGTGGACGTGACCGTCGATACCGGCGGCGGTGAGGATGAGGTGCTCGCCGGAGATGGCGTCGGTAGACGGGCCTGTGCATAGGGTGGGAGTCACGCCTTTCATGATGTTGGGGTTACCGGCCTTGCCGATGCCCACAATTTTGCCGTCGCGGATGCCGACGTCGGCCTTTACCACGCCCAGCACAGGGTCTATGATTGTCACGTTTGTTATCACAAGGTCGAGCGAGCCGGCAGCCGATGTTATGGTGTTTGCCGTGCCCATGCCGTCGCGGATGGTCTTGCCGCCGCCGTAAACCACTTCATCGCCCAGCACGCGGAGGTCCTTTTCAATCTGGACGTAAAGCGATGTGTTGCCCAGTCGGATACGATCGCCTACGGTCGGGCCGAACAGGTTGTTGTTTTCTTGTCTTGATATGGTTGCCATAGGTGATTACTTTTGAGGGGTTGACGGTTTGGGTGCCGGCGTGGTGAATTCGGCGTCGGCCTCTTCTTCGGAAATATTCTTGAAGCCGTATTCCGCCATTTTGCGGAAAGCGTGCATCTTGCGGGGATAGTATGTGGGATTGTCCTCATATCCGGCATAGCCCTGAACAAGGCCGTTGAAGCCGATGATGCGGCGTTTGCCGGCGAAATCGACGAGTTCCACTTCTTTTTCCTCGCCGGGTTCGAAACGGATGGCCGTGGTGGCCGGTATGTTGAGGTGCATGCCGAAAGCTGCGTCGCGGTCGAATTCAAGGTAGCGGTTCACTTCGAAGAAGTGGAAGTGCGAGCCCACCTGGATGGGGCGGTCGCCGCAGTTGCGCACTTTCAACGTCACGGTGCGTCGGTCGGTATTGTATTCAAGGTCGCCTTCGGCGAGCACGACGCCGCCTACGGGACAAGGCTGTGCGGGCTGGTAGCCCGGAGTCTTCGGGAAATCGATCGGGGGCTGTCCCTGAAAGACCCCTTGAGGAGTTGTATATGTGTCAGCCATTGTAGTTGGAGATTATTCGTTGGTAATGGTTCGTTACTTGATAGGTTGGTGTATTGAGACAAGACGAGAGCCGTCGGTGAACACGGCCTCTACTTGAAGGAGGCCGATCATGTCGGCCACGCCGTCCATCACCTGCTCTTTTGTGAGCACATTGGCGGCATCGTGCATTACTTCCTCGACGGTCTTGCCCTCGCGAGCCCCTTCGAGCGCGCACGAGGTGATATAGGCCACTGATTCGGGATAGTTGAGCTTGAGGCCCTTGTTGAGTCGGCGCTCGGCGATAAGCCCGAGAGTGAGCAGCTTGAGCTTATCTTCTTCTTTGGGGGTGAGATGCATATCGTATACTTTTAAAGTTATAATTGGCCGGAAATAATTTTCGACATTTCATATTATGAAACAACCTATATTGCCAATCTGTTCACGCCCCGCTCCATTTCTTCTTTATTTCCATAAAAAACACACCCGGCGGGGCGCGATGCCTGCCGGGTGCGGAGATGTATGATGGAGGGAGGCGGTTAGTTTTGGGGGGTGGGTTGGTCGTGGTCGGATTTTTTGCCGGATTTTTCTTCGGCGCGTTCTTCGGCGCGGATCAGGGCGAGTTCTTGGTTGAGTTTTTTCTGACGGGCGTCGTAGTTCTGAACCATGCTTGTGACCATGGCGGTGAACAGCGGCAGCATGAGCATGCCTCCGATGGGGAGAATCACGGAGATTACCTTGCCGGTGGCGGTGACGGCCGAGAAGTAGCAGCCAACGGTGGTCATGTTCATGGCCGACCAGTAGAGTGCGTCCCAGAATGATTTTACATCGGGATTGAGGCCGTATTCTTCATAATAGAAAATTAAAGCCAGACAGTAGACAAGGGCTGTGAGGATTGCCGTGTATTGCGCCATCAACGATGCCGCGCGGTTGGTGGATATGTATCCTATAACCATCGAGAGCGAGTAGGCGCCGCGCACCAGCGGGATGAACCGCAGGAAGAAAAGGATGTCGGCCGGCACGGTGATGTTGAACGAGTTCACCAGGTTGAGATAGGGTATTGAGATGAAGAAGAAGAACCAGCGGCGTTTGAGATACTCCTTCTTGTTGCGCGCGTAGGCGAACTCGATAAAGAAGTCGAGCAGGAAGGCCACGCACACCCAGAACTGGAATGTCATGTATTTATGATTGCTCAAGAACGGGATGTTCATGAACGTGTCGTAGGATATGTAGACGATGAGCAGCAGCGAGAGCACAAGCACCAAGCCGCGGCATATCGATTTTACCACTTTCTCCGAGCGGGATTGTGGACGGAGTTCTTGCTCTAATTGTTGAGCGTTTTGATTGTCGGAGGTTGCCATATAATAAATAATTGAATGTAATTTGTTAACAAGCGACCTCTGTCAAAAGTTGCGGGGCGGTGAAATTATTGGATATAAAAAAAACGCCGCCAAAGTAGCAGAGGCTGGCTTTGGCGGCGTTGTGTTCGGTAGGGGGCGGTATTATCTGATTACGGCCTTTACGGATGTGCCGTCGGATGCAACGGCGATGTATAGTCCGGCGGGAAGTGCGAGGATATCGCCGGCGCGGAGGGTGGCCGATGTGATTTTGCAGCCGTCGGCGGTGAATACTTCCACTGCGGTGTCGGCAAGGGCGCGGATGCCTGCTGCGTCGGCGGCGATTGCGGATGTGGCGGATGCGACGCTGTCTTTGATGCCGGAGTTGCCGGTCTTTTCAAGGCTTACGTTGTCGATGTAGAGAGCCAGCGCGTCGTCGGGCGAGGCGGTCATGGCATGGAAGCCGATGTGCATGTTGCCGCTTGCAGGGCTGAAGAAAGTGGTTTCAACTTTTTTCCATGAATATTCGGTGTCGGGAATGGTCTCGGGCTCGCGGATGGTGAATGTCATGTCGGAGGGTTCGAGGCCGTTGCCGAGCATCACTTCGAGTTCTTCTGTCGCGATGGTGCGCACGTCGAAAGTGAGTTTGTATTCATGCTCTTCTTCGAGGCGGATGTAGGGAGAGATGAGCCAGTCGTCCTTGGCATTGTCGTTGTCGTAGATTCTGAAATATCCGAAGTCCCACTGGTATTCCCAGCTGTGGCCGTCGTTGTTGGCGTCGGCCACGGTCCATATCTGTGCCGAGGAGGTGGCTGTGAAGTCTTCCGACCAAGGTGTTTCGTAAGGCTGGCCTGTCATAAGGCGGTTGGTGGTGAGGGAGAGGCCGGATGTGGCTTCATCGACGTAGGGAGTGATTTCGTAGGATATTTTGGCGGGCTGCTCAGATTCGAACGAGTCGATAAAAGGCGATGTGGCGTCTTCCGACACTGTTTCGAAGTCGGGGAGGCGGCGTACGCGGTATTTAATTGCGTCCGGGTCGACATAGCCGTCGTGGGCGCCTACGGTGGGCGCGTCCCATGTAATTACAAACTCGCTGTCGGAGTCGCCTCTCTCGAGGAGGGGATTGCCCACGCCCATGGGTGTGTCGATGCCGGCGTAGAAGCCGTTGAGGGTGGCGCTGTCGCCTGTGCCGGCGGCATTAGAGAGCGTCACCTTGAAGTCGTAAAGGCCGGAGGCGGGGAGTGTTACGGGACAAGAAGCCTGCTCGCCGGGCATTGTTGTGCCTGAGCCTACTACTTCGCCGTTGGCTGTGATTTCATAAGAAATCTCGCCTTCGAGGGTGTCGCCTCCGTGGGTTGTGGACGGAGCTGTGAATGAGAACGTGCCTGTGAGGGCGCCGCCGGTGAAGGTTGCGGCAAGGTCGGCCGGTGCGGCCGGAGCGTTGTCGGCAGCCTCGATGTCGCCCACCCAAAGGGTAACATATTCCTCGTTGTTGGTGAAATCCTTTATTTTAGTGGCTTGGGCTGTTGCGGGGTCGAGGCTGTAAAGAGCGTTGATGTTATCGTTGCATGCGGCCCAGTAGATGGCAGAGCCGTCGGGGGCGAATGTCATCGACTGCTCGTATTCGGGATAAATTCCGGTAGAGCCGATGTTGGTGAGGTCTGCATTTGAAGTGTTAACCTTATAGAGGTTGGAGTTTGATGCCACGGCGTAGAGCTCGCCCTCGGGCGAGAAAGCCATTGCCAGGACATAGGTGCTGCCATATCCGAAATAGAGGCTTCCATATCCCACTTTGGTAATTGTGCGGTTGGATATGTCGAGAATGCCGAGATACGATTCGGTGCCGTAATATCCGCTTTCCTGATATATGGTGTATATTTTGTCGGAAACAGGGTCGTGAGCAAGCACTTGCTGCGATTTGGCCAGGCCCCATGCGCTGCCGATACGTGTGATGAGCTGATAGTCGGCGCTTGCGTCATAGACATATGCGGCATATTCTGTGCCATAATCGCCAGGCTCGGCGCTGAAAGTGTAGAAACGGTCGCCGGCTTTCACGGATCCGCAATTGGGTTCGGCCTCTATTTGGGCAACAAGTTCCGCCCCCGGGGTGGTGCCCGACGAGAATTTGTAGATGCCGCAATCGCCGTTGCCGTTGTAGAGCTGGCCAAACAGCGCCACATCCTGGGTAGCACCCATGGCTGCGATGGCCGGTAATGCAGCGGCCGAGATGCAAAGTAAAAGTTTATTCATAGGTGTGTGATGAAAAATGTGTAGATTATTGGAAAAATGAAATGATATTGCGTGAAATTGATGATTTTGTCTATTAAATTGCAAATTTAGCGAAAAAAAATACAATTTACAATATTATCGGCTAAAAATACCCCAAAAATTAAAATTTGCCAATGTTATGTCAATATTGCCTAAGGTCCGTATTTAATTTGTAATTTTGCAAAATATCAAATGCTGTTTATGAAAACAATCAACGCTATTCTATTTATTATAATGACTGTCCTTGGCTCGCTTTGCTCTTTTGCCTGGGATAGCAAGATGTGGACTTTCGAGAAATGGGGAGAGTATGATATAATTGAAAAGAGGATTACCATCGATGGTCTTACGGCCTCATCATCCATATCGGCTAATTTTGCTGATAAAGCAAGAATTTCCGTGTTGGAAACCCCGAAAGTGTTTAGCGACGATATATTCCGTGAAATATCGCTCACTCATGAATATACCTCAATTAGTGAGAAGATTGACCCTGAATATAACCATCTTGGGTTCGATATAGATGGTCCGTGCACCATATATGTCGTGGCAAGTGCCAATGGGCGTGGAACTCCGGCTCTGATAATTTCGACAGGAGAATTCGACTCAACCAAGAAACAGTATCTTAAATTCGGAACAGAATCCTATTCGTGCAAATATGAAGGCGCCGGCGCTACAAGGGCTTATGTGGGGATAGATGCCGGGGTTGCCTCCATCTATGCAGTGGCTGTGGTATACGACGACGAATGTATTTCTTTCAGCGATGGCACAAATAAATTTACTTGGGGCGACGAGATTAAGAATCTTCCCGTTCTCGTGAATAATCTCAATACGGATGTCGCTTTCGCGTCGAGCGACCCTGCCGTGGCCACGGTAAATGCCGCCGGTGAGGTGGAAGTGATACATTCCGGCACAACTGTGATTTCTGCCACGGCAACTATGGATTTCCGATACTCCACAGCAAAATATACCCTCGCCATCGATAAAAAGGCAATGCCCAAGCCATCAATTTCGTTCAAGAATCAGATGGTGACAATCGGAGGCGTGCCCGAGGGCGTTACGGTCGAATACTCTTTGGATAATAAAACTTATACGGAGTATACCGGGCCGTTTGAACTCACGGAGGGGGCCTTCGTGATTGCGAGAGCGGTGGCTCCCGACGACAACTATTTGTCGACGATGACCGGCGTGCCGATATCGCAGTTGGCACAGCCTGCCGTACTGCAATATAACGGTACGTTCCATTGCGTTGCCCCTGCTGTCGAGATTACGGACTCGGCGCCAAAAGTGCAGATAAGTTACGACAACGGCGAAACATGGGTGGAATACAAGCGTCCTGTCACCGTGACAGAGCCTGTTGCCATTATCGCCCGTGCCACGCAAGATAGATATGTCAACAGCAAGCCGACGTCGCCTGTCGTCGTCGCGCCGCTGCGGGATGTGGTGTCGCAGAAAACAGTAGTATTGGATTATAATAGTTTCGATGCGCCTGTTGCCGATGCCGATGGATTCAGCACTTTGGCCGGTACAGACGGAGACGAGGCTACCGGGCACGGATATAAACTTGTGCTTGCCGATAAGGCGGAAACGTGGAAAAGCGGCGTTGACATGCTGCTTGCCGACGGCGCTGTCGTGAAGACATAAAAGCCGATGTGCAGGCCCGGTTGGTAATCCCTGCCTATGAGCGGGTAAACCGCCTTACTGTATACGGATTTGTGGATGAAATCAACATAACATCAGATTTCAGCAAAATTTCATGCGGCTGGAAAGAAGTTGACGGAATCGACCTTACAGAAGACTCCCGGAACATCCCGATATGGTATTTCAGGGAATTTAGATTTGACGGTTCTCCCCAGAAAAGTTTTGATACCCGCGTGTTCAACTTCGATGGCAAAACCGGCGAGATTACTTTTACCCCATATGGGAAGAAGATGTGTTTTGCCTTGGCTTTGGAGACGGTTGATGCCGACACGCCCTATGTGCCGGCCATTGCCGTGAACGATGCGGTTCACGATGCCGACACGCTCGATCTTGAAGGCATGGCAAAAAATGTCCGCTTCATCCCCGCAGGCTCTGCCGACGATGTCTATTACCTGTTTGAAAAGGAAGGTGCCATCAATTACATGCCGCAGGCTCGCGCATCAGAAGATGAGCCGTTGGCGACCATCGAGCATGAAGGAAAGATTTTTGCAAAGGCCGGCGAGGCAGGTATTGATGTTTCGGAAAACGGCATCTTGACCTATTTTGCACATAATAGCGAGAAAAATCTAAAAAGCGAGGTCGGGACACTGAAAATAACAGGAGCGCGTAATATTGTTTCCGGAATAGAGGAAATAGACGCAGACCATGATGGCGATGTGAGATATTTCAACCTGCAAGGTGTGCCCGTGGCCAATCCCGGCAGGGGCATCTACATCCGCATGGATGGCGACAAGGCCACAAAGGTATTTATACGGCGCAACTGAAAAGTCGGTGCATGAAATTCGTACAATCTGTGAACGCGGAGCGCGACCGCGCTCTTTTTAACCACAAATTTCACAAATTTCGCGGATTTCACAAATTATTATGAATCAATTATGTAGGAACACAAGCCTCCGGCTTGTGAAAAATATAATCACAAGCCGGAGGGTTCTTTGCGGCACAAGCCGAAAATGCGGTGCATAGAATCGCGTAGCGATTCAAGAATGTAGCCCAGGGTGGAGCGATAGCGGAACCCCGGGTATCGGCATTGGCATCATCCGTGGTATTGGAGCGAGCGGCAGCGTAGCGTTCTGCACCACGGTTGGCGTTATCGAACGCTCCGGCAGGCTCCGCTCCGACACCATAATAAATAACGTTAACGCCCCCCCCGGGGCTGTCGCCCCGCGCTACAATATTTGTCTCCTAACGGAGACACAATGCACCGTAATTACGGCTATCTGATGAGAGGACAATAAAAAAAGCAGTTTCGATGATGAAACTGCTTTTTGTTGTAGCGGGACTGAGAATTGAACTCAGGACCTCCGGGTTATGAATCCGACGCTCTAACCGACTGAGCTATCCCGCCATTTGCGACTGCAAAGTTACGCAACAAATTTCAATTATCCAAATTTTTCTCCAAAATTTTCAAATAATCACAAAAAAATCCAAATCGAAAAATGATTTATCATTGTTAAATAGATGTTTTATTGCCCATACTGTCCACAATATTGTCACAAATGGAGGCATGTTTTGTGGCGTGAGAGGATAATTTGTAACTTTGCGCCAAATTTTGAGATATGAAGAAAAGACTCTTAATTGCTATACTGTGTGCCGCGGCCGCGGCGACGACACACGCTGAAAAGGTTGAGCCGATTAATTTCGGCAATTTCGACCAATGGGTCACACGCGAAATCAAGGAGTCGAAGCTCCTTGGTGGCGCAAACAAGACGATATATGAGATAGGCCCTACGCAGACTATAACGACAGGCAAGCCGTATACAAATCTTGGCGGGTCGCCGTGGGCCACGTCGAATGTGCTTGCTTCGCCAATGGGCGTGACCAAGACGTCGAACGCTGTGTTTCCCGACGTTCACGGTTCGGGGAAGTGTGCCAAACTCACCACGCTGTATGAGCATTGCAAGGTGATAGGTGTGGTGAATATGGAAGTGCTTGTGGCCGGGTCGGTGTTCCTTGGCAAGATGCTCGAGCCTATCAAGTCCACTTCGAATCCTTACAGCAAGATGGAAATGGGCGTGCCTTTTACCCGCCGGCCCAAGGCTCTGCAATTCGACTATAAGCTGTTCATGCCTTCGACCGGGGAGCGGATATACAGTTCGGGTTTTGGCAAAAAGAAAACTTACAAGGGCAACGACTGCGCCGAGGTGTTCATTATCCTTCAACGCCGGTGGGAAGATGCCGACGGCAATATCCACGCCAAGCGTGTGGGCACGGGGCGCGAGCGCTATGCTGCGACCTCCGACTGGGTCACGGCGCACAGGATTCCCGTAGAGTATGGCGACATAACGTCGCGCGCCGGCTTCAAGGCGTGGAAGGGGCTGATTCCGGAAGAAAAAAGCTATTATGCCAAGAATTCCAAAGGGAAGATGGTGCCGGTGGTGGAGGAGGGCTGGGATGCGGCCGATGCCACTCCGACGCATCTTTTGGTGATGTTCTCGGCAGGGTCGGGCAGCGCATATATCGGCACGATCGACCTCACCTTGTGGGTCGACAATGTGGCCCTCGTATATTGATATACACGTAAGTAGAAAATAAGAAAGAGGCTCCCCGCGCGGGAAGCCTCTTTCTTATTAATAGATGTATTGGTGTCAGTCGACGAGGGGCACGGCGTAGAATGCCTGTTTGCCGGTGGGGTAGATGCCCTTGATGAAGAGCACTTTGTCTTGGTCGGCCGACTTGATGATTGAGTCGTAGATTTTTTCGATTTCCTCGGGTGAGGAGATGCGGGCGCCGTTTACCGACAGGATGATGAATCCGTCGCGGATGCCGGCGTCTTTCATGCGGCCGTTTTGAAGTCCTTTCACCTGCACGCCGTGCGAGAGCTGGAGTTGTGACAGCGTTTCCTTGGGAGCCTTGGAGAAGGCGCAGCCAAGGTCGGTGATTGAGCCGGGCCGGCGGATGTCGGTGTTGCCCTGGTCGTTGCGCAGCACGGCGTTTTTGTGCATTTTTTTACCGTCGCGGAAGAATGTTATGGCTATTGTCTCGCCGGGCGAGCATTTGGCAATCGCTTCTTGCACCTGGGCGGTGGTTGTGGCGGGTGTGCCGTTGAGTTCCACGATTACGTCGCCTTCTTCGAGACCTGCCTCGCGGGCGGCGGAGCGGTCGGCTACTGAGGCCACATAGATGCCGGCGTTAACGCCCTTTATGTCCTTTTCTTTGATGAACTCGGGAGTGAGCTCGCGGAAAGAAATGCCAAGAAGCGCACGTTGGACAGTGCCGTATTGACGCAGGTCGTCGGTTACTTTCTTTACGATGGAAGTGGGGATGGCAAATGAGCATCCGGCATATGTGCCGGTTTTAGAGTATATTGCGGCGTTGATGCCTACGAGTTCGCCATTGAGGTTGACGAGCGCGCCGCCGGAGTTGCCGGAGTTGAGGGCTGCGTCGGTCTGGATATAAGATTCGATGTTGCCTGCCGACATTGATTGGGTTGCCGAGGAAATGTTTCGAGCCTTGGCCGAAACGATGCCGGAAGTTACCGTTGATGTAAAACCGAAGGGGTTGCCAACTGCGAGCACCCATTCGCCTACATGGAGATCCTCGGAGTTGCCCATGGGAATTACGTGGAGGTTGGGAGCGTCGATTTTGATGAGGGCAAGGTCGGTGGTGGGGTCGGCGCCGATAACGGTAGCGTTATAGTTGCGGTTGTCGTTAAGGGTCACTTCAAGCCTCTCCGCGTCGGCAATGACGTGGTTGTTGGTCACGATATAGCCGTCGGCCGATATAATCACGCCCGAGCCGAGTCCGATTTGTCGCTGTTCCGACTCTCTCGGCTGCTGTTGCTGGCGTGGTTGTTGGCGAGGTCCGCCGAAGAAATATTCAAAGAATGGGTCGTCGAAGAATCCGCCTCCGTTGCCCATATATTGCTGTTGACGGGGAGTGGCGTAGCTTTTCACCGATACAACGCCGTTGATAGTGCTTTCGGCAGCGTTGACAAAAGCCTCCTGATTGGTGGGAGGCGCCACGGGGCTCTGTCCTGAAACCAGGGAGATGCCCATGGCGGCGGCAAGAGCGCCTGTGGCAAAAATAGAAAGATAAGTTATTTTTTTCATAATTGCTTGTGATGGATTTTCTTTGTGTTTTTTCTATTTGACGGCAAATATATGCAAATATTACATTGACAGGCCGAACTTTAACCACAATTAGCGTTTCCGGCCTGTTCTTTAAGACTTGTTTTAAAAATAATGTAAAAAAGGAATGTTAATTATTAAAAGAATTAACCATTGTTACGAATTTTAACTGAATAAGTAATGCATAACATTCCGGGAGCCGAATGGCGCTATTTTTTTCATCGAATATTCTTCGTATATTTGACTCAAAAAATTGGCTGCGCCACCGCGCACCGGCTTTCAGCCGACATGCGCTATTTTTTTCATCGAATATTCTTCGTATATTTGTAGTCTCAAAAAATCTATATATGTATATACCCGGGCCAAAATATCCGATTGGAATCCAATCTTTCGAAAATATCAGAGAGGGAGGATACATCTATGTCGACAAGACGCAGTATATCCCTATGCTGCTGCAAGGCAAGTATTATTTTATGAGCCGTCCGCGCCGGTTCGGCAAGAGCTTGTTTTTGTCGACGCTCGAAGCCTATTTCCAAGGACGCAAGGACCTTTTCGAGGGGCTTGCCGTTTCGGAGTGGGAGAAAGACTGGGTGGAATATCCCGTGGTGCATATCGACTTCAATATCATGGAGGCTCATTCTCCGGCAAGAGTGCTCGAAGCGTTGAAACGTCAGTTGGAGAAGATAGGTTCGCAATATGGAGTGGCGATTGGAGGCCTTGATGAAGGGATAGGCGAACTATTCGAATCTCTTATTGATTCTCTTTGCGAAAAATTTGGCAAAAAGGTTGTGATTCTTATCGACGAATACGATAAGGGTTTTCTCGAGGTACTTCACGACGAGGAATTGTTAAAAGAGGCTACAAGCAATCTGCGGCCATTTTTCAACGTGCTCAAAACGTCGGACCGCAACATCAAGTTCGCGTTCATAACCGGAGTGTCGCGTTTCCGCAACACCACAGTATTCTCCGGCTTCAATAATCCGTCAGATTTAAGCTTTGCCGAGGACTATGCCGGTTTGTTTGGCCTTACACAGGACGAGCTCGAAGGGTATTTCAAACCCGGTATCGAGGTTTTGGCTGAAAAATACGGCTACGACTACGGCACTATGCTCACAGTGTTGAAAAATAAATACGACGGCTATCGGTTCACAGCGGCAGAATTGTATGTCTACAACCCTTTCAGCGTGCTCAACGTGCTCAGCAAGCGAATGCTTGAAGATGCTTGGGTGCAGTCCGGTTCATCTCGGATATTAAAGACATATTTGCGCGGGTCGCAAGTTGATTTTACTGAAATGACATCTAAATGGGTGTCGGCCAACGACCTTCAAGCTACTTATACAACGGAAAACCCCTTGTCGCTGTTTTTCCAGACCGGCTATCTCACTATCCGTGATTTTGACGATGATGAGTACAAACTTGGAATCCCGAATCAGGAAGTTCAGACTGCGCTTGTCGAACTGGTTATACCCGAGTTTGTCGAAAATATGACCTCGACAGAAGTTGGTGATGATCAGAAACGTTTGCGGCGTGCGATAAAGAATGGCGATGTCGACGTAATGATGGAGATATTCAAGGCTATGCTGTCGTCGGTGCCCTATCACGAGATAGACACGAAGATGCTCGAGAAACATGTGCATCTGTGCATGTATATCATATTCATGATGCTTGGCGTGAGCACCAAATGCGAGATTGCGCAGTCGGGTGGCCGTGTCGACATGGTGGCGCGCACACCCTGGCGCGTCTATGTGTTTGAGTTCAAGGTCGACGGCTCTGCCGAGGATGCGCTAAGGCAAATAGACGAAAAGGGCTATGCTCTCCCTTGGTCGGGCGATGGTCTGATAGTTACTAAGATTGGCGCGAATTTCTCGTCGACGCTGCGCACCGTCGAGTCGTGGGTTTACACCATCGATACAAAAAATTAAAAGGAGAAAGAAAAAGAATATGTATATACCCGGGCCAAAATATCCGATTGGAATCCAAACTTTCGAGAAAATTCGAGAGGGCGGATATTTGTATGTCGACAAGACGCAATATATCCCGATGCTTCTTGAAGGGAGCTATTATTTCATGAGCCGTCCGCGGCGGTTCGGCAAGAGCTTGTTTTTGTCGACGCTCGAGGCTTATTTCCAGGGGCGCAAGGACCTTTTCGATGGCCTCGCCGTGTCTGAATGGGAGAAAGACTGGGTGGAATATCCCGTGGTGCATATCGACTTCAATATCATGGAGGCCCATTCTCCGGCGAGAGTACTCGAAGCGTTGAAGCGTCAGTTGGCAAAGATTGGCATGCGCTATGGCGTTGATATAGGCGACATTGATAAAGGTGTCGGTGAACTGTTCGAGTCGCTTCTTGATTCTCTGTATGAGAAATTTGACAAGGGTGTCGTAATCCTTATCGACGAATACGACAAAGGATTTATCGAGGTGCTCCACGACGAGGAGCTGTTGAGAGAGGCCACGAGCAATTTGCGGCCATTCTTCAACGTGCTCAAAACGGCCGACCGCAACATCAAGTTCGCGTTCATAACCGGAGTGTCACGATTCCGCAACACCACGGTGTTCTCGGGCTTCAACAATCCGTCGGATATAAGCCTGAATGAAAAATATGCAGGCATGTTGGGCCTCACGCAAGAGGAAGTAGAGGCGAATTTCAAGCCCGGCATAGAGGGTTTGGCGGAGAAATACGGTTATGACTACGACACGATGCTTACTGTTTTGAAAAATAAATACGACGGCTATCGGTTCACGCCCAAAAAGGAATATGTCTACAACCCTTTCAGCGTGCTTAACGCCTTCGACCAGTTGATGCTTGATAATTTTTGGGTCATGTCCGGTTCGTCGAGGATTTTGGCCGAATATTTGCGCGCGTCGGGATTTAGCCTTGATGAATTGACCACGCGTTGGGTGTCGGGCGAGCGATTGGGCAGCACTTATTCCAAAGAAGACCCCATGTCGCTATTCTTTCAGACGGGCTATCTGACAGTCCGCGATTACGACATGTACGACAATTCCTATCGGCTTGGAATACCAAATCAGGAGGTGCAGTCTACGTTGACTTCGCTTCTTATCCCTGAATTTGTCGAAGGCTACGTCGGAGCGGACATCGACGGTGTTCAGCGTTCGTTGCGGCGAGCTGTCAATTCCGGCGATGTCGACGGCATGATGGAGATATTCAAGGCGATGCTTTCGTCGGTACCCTATCACGAGATAGACACTAAGATGCTCGAGAAACATGTGCACCTGTGCATGTATATCATATTTATGATGCTTGGCGTGAGCACCAAATGCGAGATTGCGCAGTCGGGCGGCCGTGTCGACATGGTGGCGCGCACACCCTGGCGAGTCTATGTGTTTGAGTTCAAGGTCGACGGAACCGCCGAGGAAGCGCTAAGGCAAATAGACGAAAAGGGCTATGCTCTCCCTTGGTCGGGCGATGGTCGAATCGTAACGAAGATTGGCGCGAATTTCTCGTCGACGCTGCGCACCGTCGAGTCATGGGTATATGAAACAAATGCGGAAGAAAACTTATGAGTGAAGATTTTGACATAAGAAGCAAGGCCGCAGAGGCCGACAAGGACTTCGAGCGCGCTCTGCGCCCGGATGCGTTCTCCGCGTTCAACGGCCAGGAAAAGGTCGTGGAAAATCTGAAAATTTTCGTGCAGGCCGCGCGTATGCGCAAGGAGTCGCTCGACCATATCCTGCTGTTCGGCCCTCCCGGCTTGGGAAAGACCACGCTTTCGGGCATCATTGCCAACGAGCTCGGAGTGGGCATAAAGATAACGTCGGGGCCTGTGCTCGACAAGCCCGGTGACCTTGCCGGAATCCTTACGTCGCTTGAAGAGAACGATGTGCTTTTTATCGACGAAATCCATCGTCTCAGCCCCGTTGTCGAGGAATATCTCTACTCGGCAATGGAGGATTACCGCATCGACATAATGATAGACAAAGGCCCGGGAGCCCGCACCGTGCAGCTGTCGCTTAGCCCGTTCACGCTCATTGGCGCCACCACGCGCTCGGGCTTGCTCACGTCGCCGCTTCGCGCGCGTTTCGGCATAAATTGCCATCTGGAATATTACGACCACAATGTGCTCACGCGCATCATCAGACGGTCGGCGCAGTTGCTACGGGTGGAATGTGACGAACAGGCCGCTCTCGAGATTGCTCTCCGCAGCCGTGGCACGCCTCGTATCGCCAACGCCTTGCTCCGTCGTGTGCGCGACTTTGCCCAGGTGAAAGGTTCCGGACGTATCGACACTGCGATAGCGCGTTATGCCCTCGAGGCTCTCAATATCGACCGTTACGGTCTCGACGAGATCGACCACAAGATACTCACCACCATTATCGCCAAATTTGGAGGAGGACCGGTAGGGCTTTCCACCATAGCCACGGCTCTTGGCGAGGATCCGGGCACAATCGAGGAGGTGTATGAGCCGTTCCTGATAAAAGAAGGCTTTATCAAACGCACGCCTCGCGGACGCGAGGTGACACCCCTGGCCTACTCGCATCTTGGCCTGAACCGCGAAGGCTCCCAGCCGTCACTGTTTTAATGAAAATTCTTGACCTTTTTGAAAGTTACCTGCGGCTTGAACGCGGGCTTAGCGACAACACGGCCATGGCTTATCGCCTCGATGTGGAGAAACTCGCCGGCTGGCTTGTCGCTGAGGCCGACGCCCCTGTCGACGATGCGGCTTTCATGGCGTTGCTTCGCGGAGTCGGCGAACCCTGCCTGCACACATTCATGGCATCGCTTGCCGACCTTGGCATCTCGGCGCGTTCGCGCGCGAGAATACTTAGCGGTGTAAAATCGTTTTTTCATTTCTTGTGGCTCGAAAAAGTGGTGGAGGCCGACCCCACTGCTCTGCTCGAGGCTCCGCAGGTGTCGAAGACGCTGCCGGAGGTGCTTACCGTCGAGGAAGTGGATGCCATGATTGGAGCTGTCGACCTTGGCAAGGATGAGGGGCTGCGCAATGTGGCCATGATGGAGACTCTTTACAGCTGCGGGTTGCGTGTGTCGGAACTTGTCAACCTGCAAATATCGCGCATACGCTTCGACGCGCACATGATTCTTGTCGAGGGTAAAGGCAGCAAGCAGCGCATGGTGCCCATGTCGGAGCGGGCAGCGGAGGTAATCTCCGGCTATTTGGCCGATCCATGCCGTCCTCAGCCTCAGCCCGGCGAAGAAGACATAGTGTTCCTTAACCGGCGTGGACGCCGGCTCACCCGCCAGATGGTATTCATTATTGTAAAAGGCCTTGCGGAAGCGGCAGGGATAAGACGCACGATAAGCCCTCACACGCTGCGTCATTCATTTGCCACACATTTGCTCGAAGGCGGCGCCAATCTGCGCGCTATCCAGATGATGCTCGGGCACGAATATATCTCGACCACGCAGGTGTATCTGCACACCGATACATCCGCGTTGCGCCGGGAGATTCTGACGCATCATCCGCGAAACATGGCAGCGGCAAAGCCTGCGCAGTAAAGCAGCATGAGCACGGCTGTCATGCCCAGAAGCGGATTCAGCGCGGCTCCCCACCGGCTCGACATGCGCAGCCACAGCATGGTGTGGCCGAAAAGATATGCAATCGGCACGACAAGCCACCATATGCTTGTTGCCATCATCCATGCAATCCACATAAGTGCCACGGCGATAAATCCGTTGAAAAGATAAACGTTCGACATCGTGCCGCGGCCAAAAATCACGGCCGACGTGCGCTTGCCCACGGCCCGGTCATCCTCAAGGTCGCGGTAATTGTTCACAATCAATATGTTTGACTCCATCAAGCCTACTGATATCGAGCCAATCAACACGGTCAAATCCCAAAAACCGGTTTGGAGATAGAAAGTGAAATTAACGGGGATTATTCCGAAAAAAAACAGCACGGCCACTTCTCCCAGGCCGTGATGCGACAGCGGATACGGCCCCGTGCTGTAAGCGAGCACGCCAAGAGCGATGAAAAGCCCCACGGCGATGAGCCACCAGCCTCCCCAAGCCACCAGCGCGAGCCCCACGGCACAGGCGGCGGCAAGAGTGGCAAAGGTGGCGTTGCGCATGGCTCGTGGCGTGATGTCGCCCTCGGTTACGCCACGGCGAGGGCCTTCGCGGCCCGGACGGTCGAGACCGCCCTTGAAATCGTAGTATTCGTTGGCAAAATTCGAAGCGATCTGGGCGAGCACGGCAAAAACCAGGCACAGTGCGGCGGGCATCCATTTAAAGACGCCGGCCATAAAAGCGAAGCCAATGCCGGCTATTACACCCGAAACAGAGGCGGGAAGCGTGCGTAGCCGCATGGCCTCGATCCATATTGCAAATTTCTTCATTTCAAATTTTTTTGCAAAAATAAGAAAAATAGTGAACAAAATGCCCCGCTCAATTGTAATAAAGGTGTAAAGTGTAGAAATTAGGATATAAGACAACCCTCCAACCCGCCGCCCCCGGTCGCTCCCACCACCCAACGCGTCCGGGGGCTTTTGTGCGTTAACTATTATTAAGATTTGGCGGGTTGATTGTTGACAAAAAAAGTGTTAACTTTGCACCGAAATAATTTAATTACCAAAGGGTCCCGCTTGTTGACGTGAAGCCGGGATTCTTATTTTTTCAACGTCTCAAATAATAGAAAAATAAATACAACCATGGCTATAACTTACATGACCCGTGAGGGTTACAAGAAAAAAATGGAAGAAATCGCTTATCTCGAATCGGTGAAGCGTCCTGAGATTTCACGCGCCATAGCCGAGGCCCGCGACAAAGGCGACCTCTCCGAAAATGCTGAATACGACGCGGCAAAAGAGGCGCAAGGCATGCTCGAGATGAAGATTTCCCAACTGAAAGACCTCGTGGCAAATGCCCGCATTATCGACGACTCGAAACTCAACACCGACGAGGTGCAAATCCTCAACAAGGTGAAGATTAAAAACGTGAAAAACGGCATGGTTATCGAATATACAATCGTAGCCGACTCCGAGGCAAACCTTAAAGAAAAGAAAATTGCCTCGTCGACTCCCATTGCCCAAGGCCTGCTTGGCCATAAGCTCGGCGACGTGGTGGAAATCAAGGTTCCCGCCGGACTGATGCAGTTTGAGATTGTCGAAATCTCCATTGGCTAACCAACCGTGCATCGCGCATCATAAATTGTGCATTGAAAAATGGCCTCGATTTTCTCCAAAATAGCTGCCGGCGAGATTCCCTCGTACAAGGTGGCCGAAAGCGATAAATTTTACGCTTTCCTCGACATAAATCCCGTGGCGAAAGGTCACACTCTCGTGATTCCGCGTCAGGAAGTGGACTACATCTTCGACATCGACGACACGTTGCTTGCCGAATTTGAGATTTTTGCCAAGCGTGTTGCCAAAGCACAGCGTCGCGCCTTCGGATGCCGCAAGGTGGCGCAGGTGGTGCTCGGTCTTGAAGTGCCCCACGCCCACATACACCTCCTCCCCATTAATTCCGAGGCCGATGTCGACTTCCGTCGCCACCTTTCCTTCACACCGGAAGAAATGGCCGAAATCGCCGCTGAAATCGCAAAAAACTTTGAATGAAATCCATGAAAAAGTCAACATTATATATAATGGCCGCGGCTGCCATGACTGTGTTTGCCGCATGTTCCGGTCAACAAGGCTGGAAGGTGGAAGGTAACGTAGCAGGTGCCGATGCCGACCAAAAGATTGTGCTTCAAGGTTTTAATGCCGGCAATTGGTACACGGTCGACTCTCTTGCCATAGGTACCGACGGTTCGTTTGCCTATGCGGCCGAGCAGGGCGCGCAGTTCCCCGACATCTATCGTCTGAACTATGCCGGAGAAAGCATCTATTTCCCCATCGATTCGATAGAGACCGTAACGGTTGAGGCAAATGCCTCGGCATTCGGTTCGGATTATAAACTCGACGGCACTCCTCAGGCCCGAGCCATGATGGAAATCGACCGCAAGATTGCCTCCGTTGTATCGGAAAAAGGCGTGCAGGCCGCGCTCACCGACTCGTTGCTTAAACGCGACCTCAACCAGGCCGTGCTCGACGATTCCATCGGCGTCCTCTCATATTATATAATAAACAAGACGCTCGGCGGCCAGCCCATGTATTCGCCGGTCGACCGCCGCGATGTGGCCATGCTCGGAGCCACAGCGCAGAAATTCAATCAGTTGCTGCCTTCCGACCCTCGCACAAAATACCTCGAACGCCGCTATCTTTCGGCGCGTCAGGCGATAAATCCCGGCAAGGGCGTTACTATCGAGGCCCAGGAGGTGAGTGTTCTCGACATCGACCTCTACGATGAAAAAGGACAGAAACACAGTCTTGCCGAAGTGGCAGGCAAAGGCAACCCGGTGATTCTCTGTTTCACGGCTTACAACTCGGAAGCGTCACTTCCCTATAATGTGGAACTCAACCGCCTCTATGAGGCTTATCGCGGACAAAACCTGGAAATTTATCAGGTGGCCTTCGACTCCGACGAGCGTGCATGGCGCGAGACTGCCGCAAACCTGCCTTGGATTACCGTGCGCAACAACCCCACAGACGGCGACAAGCTCTTGCGCACCTACAATGTGGGCATGCTGCCAATCTCGTTTGTCATCAACCGCCAAGGTGAAGTGGTAGAGCGAGTAGCCGACCCCACGACTCTCGAATCTTCGATTCGCAAAGTGCTGTGACCGGCAGGCAATATATTCCCGAAGAAAAACAACAGGCCATCGGACGCGAGCAGGCCAAGTATGCAGTGCGTCCGATGGTCGGTTCCGACGGCCGGCCCGACGTTTCGACGTGGGCCGGCTGCGTCGTACGCCCCCTCGGCTTCATTCTTGATGCCTGGATAAATCCGCCGGCCAACCTTATCGTCGACGATTGCGACCTGTGTTCGGAAATAGTTTCGGCCAATGATTATCGAGAGTCGGTTGAAGAGATAACCGCCCCGGCCATTTACGCCGGCTATATCCGCAGGATATGGGGCCATTTCCTGATGAACACCACAGCCCGACTGTGGTATCTGCTTAAAGGCGCACCGTCCGATGCCAAAATCGTCTTTGCCGTCGCAGAAGATGAAAACACCGGGTTCTGGGAAACGGGCAACTATGCCGAACTGTTCGATATGCTTGGCATTGCCGGCCGTATCGTTGTAATATCCCGCCCCACGGCGTTTCGTTTCATCGCAGTGCCGGCCCTCGGCTTCAATTTGCAGACACATATCAGCCCCGAGTGGCGCGAAATCTTCGACCGTCTGCGCCAAGAAGCCCTGTCGCGTACTGCGCCGGAGGCCAATAGTCCTAAAAAAATATTTTTCAGCCGTTCGGCCTGGAAAACGCATATTGCCAAGGATATCGGCATCGAACTGCTCGACAATTATTTCGCGCGCAACGGATATGCCGTAATCAGTCCCGAGAAACTCACGCTCTCGGCCATGATTCGTCTATTGGATTCGGCCGAGGCCATCGCCTTTACGAGCGGCTCGGTGGCTCACAACATCTTGCTTGCCCGCGAGGGCACCTTCGTTACGATTGTAGAAAGCCTGCCGACACAAAAAATCTTTCAGGTGGCCGCTAACCTCGCTTCCGGCATCAGTCCGGTCTACATAGAGGGAAGCCTTGCCGTGCGTCCCGTCGAGGAGGGCTCCGGGCCGTGCCTGTATCATTACACCGACTTTTGGCAAAAATACACCGAAGACACAGGCGGATGCCATCCCGACAAAAAATACCTTTCAGACCGTGCCGTGAAGCGTCGCTTGCGCACTTTCTTCCGGTCATACAGACGGCTGTATAAGAAGGCCATATCCTATGATATGTATCTTCTCGACGAAGCCGATTTATATTTCCGCGCTCTTGAACGCTCCAAGGAAGCCTTGCGCCCGTGGCTCTATGGCGAGCGGGCCCTTTATTTCTCCGACTATCTCGATCCTTATTTCTGGGCGCGACGCATAAAGCGTTTTCTCCGCAGACAATGACCGCGAAAGAGTTCGAAATAGAGTTCCGCCGGCTCTACCTGCCTTTGGGAATGTACGCTCTCCGTATTGTGGGCGATGCCGGCGATGCGGAAGATGTTGTAGAAGACGCATTTTTGAAAACATGGCAGCGCGTCGAGGCAGGGCTGGAAATCGACAACTTCCGCTCTTTTATATATCGTGCTGTCCACAACGAGTGCGTCAGCTTTCTGCGCGCGAAAAAAGAAACAGTTGAAATAGATGCCATTGCAGAAATCGGCGATGAGGAAATAGACACATCGATACGCGACGCCCGCATCTGGCAGGCCGTCGACCGTCTGCCCGACAAGTGCCGCGAGATTTTCCTGATGAGCAAGCGCGACGGCATGACCAACGAGGAAATTGCCGACGAACTCGGCCTCTCTGTAAAAACCGTCAAAAACCAACTCACCAAAGCCTTCTCGCGTATGCGCGAAGCCCTCTCCCCCGGCCACAAGCCCTTTTTTCTTCCTTTTCTCTAAATTTTTTTGGTTTCGGATAGGACTTTTTTCGATTCATTGCGTCATAGAGGTAAAACCAATCAAAAAACGACGTTATGAAACGATTTGTCATTCTTTCACTCGCACTGCTGTTTGTCGTGTCGGCCACGTCGGCGCGTCAGCCCCAAAGCGGATACCGAGGTTTTGCCGAATGGGCCAACAGCCTTGGCTCTGTCGACATGTGGTATCCCGGAAACCGTGAGTCAACCCTTTATACCGGCATATCCACCTCGCACGGCTATCAGATAAACCCCATTTTCTTTGCCGGCGCCGGTATCGGCCTGGAACGCTGCGGCAAAATCGACAGTTGGCTCGTGCCTGTGTTCGTGCAAGGCCGCGCCGACCTTAAATTCGGCCGTTTTACGCCTTTCGGCGACATCCGTCTCGGCTACAATCTTTCGCAAGGCGGGGGTGTGTACTTTTCGCCGAGCATAGGCTACCGGTTCAACTGGGGCCGCAAGATGGGTATAAACCTTGGAGTGGGCCTTACCGTCCAGCGCTATTCTTATGATATTTACAGTGGTGAAATCATAGACCCCGACTTCGGCTACATAACCTATGAGAAGATAGACAAGGGCCACGGCACAAAAGCGTTTTTCTCTTTCCGTATAGGATTTGATTTTTGACATGACAGACAACGATAATAATATACGATTTGTGGCCCGTCACTATTGCAAGGGGCTGTTTTCGGCCGATGCAGCCTGGCGGCGTCTTGGCATAGCCCCGTCGATGAGCATTTGGCGGCGGTACAGGGTGGCGGCGGTTTTGGCCGGGGCGATAGCCTTGTCGGCCGCGGCGGCCATAATCTATCATCAGTATGATGTGCGGGCGGAGATAGAATCCGAAACACTTACTCTTTCGCCGATGGAGACTGTAAAGGTGGTCGATTTTGAAAACGCGCCCCTGCCTGTGGTGGTCGAGCGTATCCGCGAGGTCTACGGTGTGGAAGTGGACGGCCTGCCCGAGAATGCCGATGATTATGTGCTGTCGCTCCATTACGAAGGCACGCCTGTCGACCTTGTCGACACGATAAACGACCTGCTATCAACGGAAATGACAGTTAAGTAAATATGAAGCGCATCATATTCCTTATATTGGCGGCCGTCGCTCTGTCGGCCGCGGCGCAGAATGTAACCGTAAGCGCTATCGACCGTCCTGCCGCCGAGGTGTTCCGCAGCATTGTGGGGCAGACGGGCATGAATTTCGTGTACTCGTCGGACTTGCTTTCCGGCATCAAAGTTACGGTAGATGTCAAGGACAAGCCTTTGCGCAAGGCTCTCGACATAATATTCAAAGACACCGGCATCGAATACAAAATCAAGGGCCGAAACGTGGTGCTGAAAAAGAAACGCGCTGCAAAAGAAAAGCCTCTGGCTGTAAATCCCCCTAAGTTTGAGGTGGTGACGCCGTCGGCCGGCAAGTCGACAATGCTCGAGGAGATTGTGGTGGTGTCGCGTCTTGAATCGCCCGCTGTCGAGACTGCCGAAATCGGGGCGCGGAAAATGACCGAGGCGCAGATACGCAACACACCCGTGCTGTTTGGCGAGAACGACGTGATAAAGGCGCTTCAAACCCAGCCGGGCGTGGCGGAAGGCACCGAAGGCATGGCGGGAATGTATGTTCATGGCGGGAATGCCGACGAGAACCTCTATATGCTCGACAATGTCCCGCTCTATCAGGTGAACCATTTTGGCGGCCTGTTCTCGGCATTCAATTCCGATATAATCCGCTATGTCGATTTCTTCAAATCGTCGTTTCCGGCGAAATACGACGGACGCCTGTCGTCGTTTGTGGATGTGCGCACTCGCAACGGCTCCTCCGACGGCCATCATGGCTCGGCACGTATCGGGCTTACTTCCGGGGCGTTCAACATCTCCGGTCCGATAGGCTCGCGCACGTCTTATCTCGTGGGGCTGCGACGATCGTGGTTCGACGTGCTTTCTGTGCCCGCGCTTGCTCTGATAAATTCAGGCGAACAGGAAGAAATCCGTTTTCACTACTATTTCATGGACCTCAATGCCAAAGTGTCGCACCGCTTCTCCGACAAGGCCACCGGCTTTGTGAGCGTATATTTTGGCGACGATTATCTTAAAACCGGCTCGAAAGATAAAGATTCCGAATCGTACAGCGGGTGGCTCTATGACGAAAAATACAATTTCCATTGGGGCAATCTTGTGGCGCAGGCCGGGTTGAACTATCGCTTCTCGCCGGAGATGTCGGCCGAATTCACCGCGGCCTATACCCGCTATTTTTCAGGCATACGCCGCCATGAAGTCGAAAAATTGAAAGATTCGGAAAGCATCGACGATACTGATGCGTACTCTCGCACCGATAATAATATCAACGACTGGATTTTCCGTGCCGACTTCGATTGGCATGTTTCGGAAAACTCGCGGTTGAGATACGGAGCCAATTATGTGCGTCATTCGTTTTTGCCCTCGCGCACCTTCCGCAGCAACAGGGTAGGGGACGCTCTCGTTGAGTCGCGCGATTCAACAAATGCCTATGGAGCCAACGAGTTCAATATATATGCCGAGGACGACCTGAGCCTCGGGCAGAATATCAGGCTTAATGCCGGGGTGCACGCCTCGTTGTTTTATATCGACGGAAAAACGAAGGGCGGTGTGTCGCCGCGCCTGTCGGTGAACTGGCGTCCGAGAGCCGACTTGTCATTCAAAGGAGCATACAGCCGCACGGTGCAGTATGTACACCAGCTGTCGAGCACTTACCTTTCGTTGCCTACCGACCAATGGATTCCCATAACCGGGTCTTTCAAGCCGCAGGCTGCCGACAAGATTGCCGCGGGAGCATATTGGCAGCCCGACGGCGGGGCATACGCCTTCTCTGTCGAGGCTTATTGGAAATGGATGCACAACCTTGTCGACTACCGCGACGAGTACTATCTGCGTCCGCCTCTCGAGATGTGGAACGAGCGCATTGTAGCAGGCCGCGGCACAGCCAAGGGCATCGACGTCAAGGTTGAAAAAGTTTTCGGCAAACTTACGGGCCACATCGCCTACTCGCTGGCATGGGCCGACCGCACTTTTGCCGGAAAGAACGGCGGACGCACCTTTCCGGCAAGGTTCGACAATCGCCACTCTATAAACATACTTCTCAATTGGAAGGTGAGCGACAAAGTGCAGTTGAACGCATCGTGGACCGGCCGGTCCGGCAACCGATTCACGCTGCTTACGCAGATGTGGCAGACTCCCGATTTCGACGGCTTCGACAGTTATTACTCCGAAGATGCGCCTCTGCGTGCGCCGGTCAACAACTACCGCCTGCCGTTCTACCACCGTCTCGACCTGTCATGCACCGTAAACAACAGCCGTGGCTACTGGACTTTCAGCCTCTACAACGCATATAGCCATATGAACACTATTGGCGTGCGCCGGGCTTGGCGCGACGTGCGCGTCAACGGTTATACGGTGTCGCGTCCTGTTTTCCAAAAAATAAAAATATTACCGATAATTCCCTCAATATCATATACATGGCTTTTCTGAATAAATTGGATCCCATGGCATTGGCCTTGCTGATGTGGGGATGCTATGAAGATTTCACGCCAAAGGTCGACACGCGGCCGGTGCTGTGTCTCAATTCCTTGATTACGGCCGGAGAGCCTGTCGAGGTGGAGGTGACGCATACCTGGCTGTTTACCGATGAGGCCGGATCGGCCGACCACGGTGTCGACGATGCTCGCGTCACAGTTTATGCCAACGGCAAGGCCGCAGGCCCCGATTACATAGCCCGTGAGGGCGACCATATCAAGATAGTGGCCGAGAGCCAACGCTACGGGCGCGCCGAAGCCGAAGTGACGGTGCCTTACAGCGTTATACCATCGGTGGGAAAATGGACGGCGACAAATGTGTCGGTGTGGAGCGGGCCGCCACAGGGCTGGACCGAGGCCGACATTAGTTTTGACCTGAATGTTGAGATTGAAGTGCCCGACCCGGTCGCCGCCGTAAATTACTATCATCTCGACCGGCGCACGTTTCCGGAAAATGAGCCGGATATCTACGGATATAAGATGTCGATATACGGAGGCTCGCTCGCAACAGAATTTGAGCCGATTTTCTCCGAGCATATCAGCGAGCTCGACGCCGTAAGCGGCAACGACAGTTTTGGCTTCACTTTCTTTACCGACCGCCAATTCTCAGGGAAGACCTACACACTGCATCTGCACAATGAAGGAATGAGATATTGTATAGAGTGCGAGGGCTTCGACAGCGCGTTGCTCGACTGCGGGCTCGTGTTTACATTAAACACTGTGTCGGAAAGTTACTATAACTGGGCTGTCTGCAAATGGAACACCGACAATGGCTTGATGGGCGACCTTGGCGACATAGGCCTCGGCGAGCCCATGTGGGGCTATTCCAACGTCTCGACCGGCGCCGGCGTCGTGGCCGCCCGCTCCCGTTCGGAGTGCACCGTCAACATCGCCCCCTTCCTCAAAGACCACGTAGGAACACATTAGGGAGATGGTGTGTAAAAAAGATGTTTAAGCCGAGATTGTAGGGACGCACGGCCCGTGCGTCCGTAGATGACAAATTGATTATCAACGATATACCGATATGATTTCCCGGACGCACGAGCCGTGCGTCCCTACTGTTTGGAATTTTAATATACCGCCAATATTTTGCCACAAGCCGGAGGCTTATGTTCCTGCGAAATTAATTTTTTGCGGTTAGGGAGATTTTTTGTATTTTTGCCCCCGATTATACTCTTTTTATGAAAAAATCCAATTATAACCTTATTAATAATATAGGCGGCTGGCTGTGTTTCGTGATTGCAGCGGTGACTTACCTGCTCACGATTGAGCCTACCGCAAGTTTCTGGGACTGCCCGGAGTTTATCTCCCAGGGTGCCAAACTTGAAGTGGGTCACCCGCCGGGCAACCCTATCTTTATGCTTGCGGCCCGCTTCTTCGTCACGCTTTTCGGTGGCGTAGAGCATGCGGCAGTGGCCGTGAACTCAATGTCGGCTCTGCTTAGCGCGGCCACAATTTTGCTCCTGTTCTGGTCCATTACCCACCTTGCGCGCAAAATCATGGTGGCCGACGGTTCGGAGCCTTCGGTGCTTCAAACGGTGATAATCATGGCTGCCGGCCTGTGCGGCTCATTGGCCTATACGTGGAGCGACACCTTCTGGTTCTCGGCTGTCGAGGGCGAGGTATATGCCTTCTCGTCGTTCTGTACCGCGCTTGTGTTCTGGCTTATCCTGAAATGGGAGAACCGTGCCGACGAGCCTCATTCCGACCGATATCTTGTCTTAATTGCCTATGTGATAGGCGTTTCGATAGCTGTGCACTTGCTCAACCTGCTGTGTATCCCGGCTATTGTGCTCGTCTACTATTACCGCCGTCACAAAGATGCCGACGCCAAAGGCTCGCTTATGGCTTTGGGCGTATCGGTGGTGATTGTGGCCGCCATACTCTACGGTCTGGTGCCGGGCTTTATCAAGGTGGCGCAAGGCTTCGAGCTTGTGGCCGTGAACACCCTTGGCATGGGCTACAATATGGGCGTGATAATTTACGCCGTGGCTCTTGTGGCTGTGCTTGTGCTTGCCGTGGTGGCAATCAACCGTGCCAAATCCGTGGCTTCGGTGAAATGGCTTGTTTTCTTCGCGCTTGTGCTGTCGGGCCTGACTTTCGTCACCGACTCCGTATGGGTGTGGGTTCTTCTTATCGCCGTGGTTGGCGGTGGACTCGCTTTCATGCCCAAGGTGCCGGTGCGCGTGTTCAATGTGATGATGCTCAGCATCCTGGTAATCTTTGCCGGATATTCGTCATATGCGCTCCTTCTTATCCGCGCCTCGGCCAACACGCCGATGAACCAGAACGCCCCCGACAACGTGTTCGCTCTCGCGTCCTATCTCAACCGCGAGCAGTACGGCCAGCGTCCGCTCTTCCTCGGCCCGGTATATGCCGAGACACTCGACCTTGTGGCCAACAACGACCCGACGAATCCGCAGTATTTCGCGGCTGTCGACGAAAACGGCATCCCCGTGACCAAGACCTACGACAATATCCTCCGCGACGAGAACGGCGCAGCCGTGGACCGCGGAGAATCGTCGTATATGAAAGTGACCAAAACATCTGCCTCCGAGCCCGACAAATATGTTAAGGCCGGATGGACTCCCGACTATGCCACGGCTCCCGACTTGAACATGCTCTTTACGCGCGTGTATTCGTCGGATCATATCAAAGGATATAAGGACTGGGGACTGCATGAGAATTCCGACCTTGCAAACCTGCCCTATCTCGTGCCGGCCGACACCCGTCGCCAATGGGCCGAGACCGGGTATGCCCCTGTCTACCAGCTGATGTCGTATCTGCCCAACCTGCAACCCATTTCCACATCTACCGACGGTTATGTCGGCCCCGAGAATTATGCTTGGAAGGCTTCTTTCGGCGACAATTTCCGTTATTTCATGAATTACCAGCTCAATCACATGTACTGGCGCTACTTCATGTGGAATTTTGCAGGGCGGCAGAACGATATCCAGGGTAACGGCGAGCCGCATCTCGGCAACTGGATTTCGGGCATTCCCGCAATCGACAATATGCGCCTTGGCGACCAGAGCCTCCTGCCCGAGGAATTCTCAACGGGCAACAAGGGCCACAACGTGTTCTTTATGTTGCCGCTGCTTCTTGGCCTGTTTGGCATCGTGTGGCAGTCGCTTTGCCGCCACCGCGAGAATCCCAACCGCGGCATCGAGCAATTCTGGGTGGTATTCTTCCTGTTCTTCATGACGGGTATCGCCATCGTGCTCTATCTTAACCAGACTCCCGGCCAGCCCCGCGAGCGCGACTACGCTTTTGCCGGTTCGTTCTACGCCTTTGCAATATGGATTGGCCTTGGTGTCCCGGCCGTGGCGCGTTTCGTCGTCTGGGCATGGGACAAGGCCGTGAAAAAAGGCGGCGAGGCTCGCACGAAAGATATTGTAGCGGTTGCCGTGGCCTGCGTGGTGGCTGTGGCCGTGCCATTGCAGATGGTGTCGCAGACCTGGGACGACCACGACCGTTCCGGCCGCTACACAGCCCGCGATTTCGGCGCCAACTATCTTAACTCGCTCGACGAAAACGCCATAATTTTTACCAACGGCGACAACGATACTTTCCCGCTGTGGTACGCCCAGGAGGTAGAAGGCATCCGCACCGACGTGCGTGTGGTGAACCTCTCGTACCTCTCCACCGACTGGTATGCGCGCCAGCAGGCCCATCCCTATTACGATGCGGCTGCCATCGACATGACGGCAACCCCGTCGGATTACGCCTACGACAATCTCGTGTACTCGTTCCGTTCGCCCTCGGGTGTCGACAACACTCCCGTCGAAGTGATTCAAGGCTTGAAAGAATTCTATGCTTCCGAGCCCACCACGAAATATACCGGCCGTCCGCTCCACCTGCTCACGCGTCCCAACATGTTTGCCAAGGTGCCCGCTGATGCCGCCAAAGCCTTCGCTATCAATCCGCAGGGTCCCGACTCGGTGCTCCGTATCCCCTATATGGCCGACACCCTCGACCTTTCCCGCTCGCTCGGCTCGAGCTTCGGACTTTCCAAGCTGTTGAGTTTCGATATTGTTGCCAACAGTATCGCCGGCGGCTTCAAGCGCCCTGTATATTTCGCCACAACCGTGCCGTCGAGCTATTACCTCGGCCTCGAGCCGATGCTCAACACCACAGGCCTCGCCTTGCAGGTTACGCCGTTTGTCAACGCCGGCATATCGCCCACCGTCGAGAAAGCGTATGAGAACATCACCTCGCGCTTCCGCTGGGGTGGCCTCGACGCCGACGATGCCGAAGGGCTCTATCTCGACGAAACGGTGCGCCGCATGGTGTCGACTGTGCGCAATTCGATGATCGAGACTGCCGAGCATCTTATCAACTCCGGGGAATATCCCGCTTCCGACTTTGCCAAGCAGTGGGCCAAGGACCACAATCTGCCCGTGCCCGAAAACCGCTACGATATGGCCCGCGCCCTTCTCAATCTCATGGAGGAAAAACTTCCCTCGAAGGTAACGCGCTACGAAAGCCTCACCGATATGCCGGCCATCGTGCTCTATCTCAAACTGAACGCGCTCACCGGCAATGCCGACGACCTCGCACATGCCGAAGCCCTCATGGCCGAGGCAATGCCGCGCTACGCCGCGCTGTCGCGCTATGCCGCGTCGCTCAATGCTTCAAGACTCCACTCACTCGGCAACAGCGAGACTTTCGCGCTCCGATATGTGCCGATGCTTCTCGGTTTCCAAAATCACATCGATCTTGTGAAGCGTCTGCGCGAGGTGCCCGACGGCGAGCGATATATCAAGGCTCTGGCTGACCTCATCAGCATCGACAACGGCACATATGTCTACCACTGGCTCTATCTCGAAGATATGCCCACGGCAGAGCTTGAGAAATACCGCGAGCAACTGGCCGGCACCGGCTGGGACGAAGTGGCCGACAAGGCAATCACACTCTCATCGCTGCACGATGCCACAGGCATCGACCGCATGGGCCGCACCAACGACTTTGTCCGCGAATACTCCGTGCCGGTGTCCGATCTCAAAAGGCTCAACCCCGGGATATGAAAAGAGTGTGTCTAATAACAAATGTTAAATCGAGGGTCCGGTATTTTGGCGCGGATTTTCCACTGCCGTTTTAGGAGTGTACTGGATGTACACGACTGAAACAAAGTGGGAAAGACGCCCAAAAGACCGGCAGGAAGGTAACTTGTCGCGTTATTAATCACACCGTATTAAAGGATTGACACCCTTTTTTAAATTTTAGAATATGTCAATTAACAAATCTTTTAGCCCACGGCTTCTCTTTGGTGCTTTTCGTGTAACTCTTCGGTCATGTGGCGTCTGCCACACTCCCTCATCGTTACGCAAAAATCACTCAAAGATAAGCCGCCCTCGTTTTTAACATTTGTTATGAGACACACTCTTATCGAGCAGCCGCCGCTGCTTTACCGTCTTCTTTTCCCCGAGGCTGTATGGCGTGTCAAACAGCCCGGGCGAAAAGTGGTGTATCTCACTTTCGACGACGGCCCCATCCCGTGTGTCACCCCCTGGGTGCTCGACCTCTTGCGCGAGCACGGCATAAAGGCCACTTTCTTTATGGTGGGCGACAACGTGCGCCGCAATCCGGCCTTGGCCCAACGTGTCCGCGACGAAGGGCACAGCGTGGGCAACCACACCATGCACCACTTGCAAGGATTCAAAGTGAGGTCGACACACTATCTGCGCGATATCGCCGCCGCCAACGAACTGATAGGCTCTCATCTGTTCCGTCCGCCCCACGGGCTTATGCGCTGGGCGCAGGCCGCCGTGATAAAGTCGCACTATAACATTATAATGTACGACCTGGTTACCCGCGATTACAGCCGCAAGCTCACCCCCGACCGTGTTGTCGACAATGTGCGCCGGTTCACACGCAACGGTTCTATTATCGTCTTTCATGATTCTTTGAAGGCTTGGCCCAACTTGCAGACGGCTCTCCCACGCGCCATTCAGTGGCTCAAAGACGAAGGTTATGAATTCCTCCCCCTCGGCTGAGGCCGCACGGCTCATAAAAGAGGCCGTAATGGCCGAAGGAGCGTATGCCGCGGGCATAGCCCGGGCCGATGCCGTAGATGCCGAAGCCGTAGAAATATACGACCGATGGATAGCCGACCGCAGGCACGGCTCCATGGCGTTTGCCGAACGCTATCGGGAAATCCGTCAAGACCCGCGTCTGCTTCTCGACGGCGCGCGCACCATAGTGTCGGCGGCGTTCAACTATCATCACCTATCGCCCGACCTCGGCGTGGCCGAATATGCCCGTGGCGCCGACTACCATATTGTGCTCCGCGACCGTCTTGGCCGCGCGGCCGCCGCCATAGAGGCTGCTCTCGGCGGCGCGACGCGCGTATGCGTCGACTCCGCGCCCATCCGCGAGCGATACTGGGCGCGACGCGCCGGCCTTGGCTTTATTGGCATAAACAATCATTTTATCATACCCGGAGCGGGCTCGCATTTTGTGCTTGGCGAAATCTTGTGGACCGGCGAAGCCCGGCCCGATACTCCATGCGCCCTTACGTGCGGCGAGTGCATGGCTTGCGTGGAAAAATGCCCTGTTTCGGCCATTCGCCCCGACGGCTCATGCGACACCTCGCGCTGCCTGTCGTATCTCACCATCGAGCATAGCGGCGACCTGCCCGCAGGCACCGACCTCTACGGGCGCCTGTTCGGCTGCGATATATGTCTGAAAGCGTGTCCCCATAACGCCACGGCACCCCTTTCAAAAATCGACGAATTTTCCCCTTCGCCAACTCTCGCATCCTATCTTGCCGCCCTCCGTGGCGACACCACGGCTCCCGTATCCTTCCGCGCTGCCACCCGTGGCACCGCCCTCACCCGCCTGCCCCTCCACCGCCTCCTCCGCAACCACAGCCGGCAAGATTGAAAACAAGAGAGCGTATATTGCATGGTCGAGAATCACGTTGCAATTCCTGAAACCAACCTCGAATATCGATGCGCAAGCCGGAGGCTCGCGTTCCTGCATGGGATGTAGGAACACAAGCCTCCGGCTTGTGAAAATTGCACATATGGTGACGCACGAACCGTCCAATGCGTTCAAATAAGCCATCACTATGGAGGAGAAGCGCGTATGCGCTTCAAGACAATAGCCGTGGGTGGAGCGATA